>Ga0209804_1000108_pt1 | contig 70568 bp, 58 predicted proteins | sample GraSoiAngelo_139_FD_185896 | JGI IMG/M metagenome (GOLD analysis project Ga0209804, IMG submission 185896) | Grasslands soil microbial communities from the Angelo Coastal Reserve, California, USA - 14_0929_12_20cm (SPAdes) (version 2) | ecosystem: Environmental > Terrestrial > Soil > Grasslands ... | reverse complement strand
CTGCACTTCAGACAGTGGGGAGGGGCCGAAACCCCGTGCGAGCTGAAAGAGAGGATGAAGATAACCGTGGTGAGTGGATTGGAGTGAGGACGTAAAAGTTGTTCGGGGTGTGGTGGTGTGTGACCTAAATAGGTCCGACTGTTCCTCGAATAAACCAAAAACAGAGCGTAGTTTTCCGGCTCGCCGGAAAGGACTGCTTCGAGATAGCCCCGAGGTGCTTGGGCGCCCTACGGCGACCGGGCGTTTTCCAACAGCGAGTAAAGATTTTTCTCTAGGCGGTTGATTTTCTCGAGCAGTTTGCCGCGAGCTGGATCGGCGATGGTGAGCAAGATCGTGGCGAATTCTGCAATGGAAAACAAACAGAAGCGCTGCCGATAATAGACGGCCACCACTTGTAAAGTGGGAGTGAGCAAACCGAAGACGCTGGTGCAAGTGCGGCGGTTCAGTTCCTGGCGCTTGCGCAACCGGAGATGGGCCTGGAGCAAGGTGTAGGCCAACAGTACAAACAAAGCCTGATTGATCACCAAAGAGAAGGCCCGCGAATGCATGTGCGTGAGATCCCAAAAACACTTGTACTGCCGATGCCGCTCTTCGATGGCGGTGCGCAATTCATAGGTGGAACGGATCTGCGTGGCCGTGAGGGACGAGGAGGTAGTGACGATCACCCAATCTTTGCATTCTCCGTGCTCGTTCACTTCGCGACTGACCACCGCCGTCAAGGGAATCGGGCAGTCGCTCCAGCTCCGCAAATCCCGTTCGATCCCCAGCAGGGTATGCGGAATTCCCGCCGGGGCTGTCTGGTGTACCGCCGCCTGAGCCTTGCGCTCAGCCAAGGTTTGTTGCCGTTTAGCCTCCCGCTTCTGAATGCCGAGGGGCTGGTGTGGGGTGGTCAGTGGCCGTGCCGGTGTCGGTGAAGAAACATACGGCTCCCAGCGGAAGTCACGCGAGCGCGTCAGGCCGATGACGTCGGCATACAGGTCCATGTTGGTACGCACGGGAACAATGGTGTCGATGCGGTCCTGCTTCTTGAGTCGTCCCATCAGCGGTCCGTCAAGCAAGCCCCGATCGACAATCAGCATCTTCATCACGTCGCGCCCTACGGCCTTCACCAGCCCCTCGACCAACTCATAGAGAATGGGACACTCGTGCCGCCGGCCGGAAATCACACGAGCCCCTACCACGAAGAAGAAATCCAGTTGTCGATTCAAATGCACCAGGCTGACCAATTTATAGCAACGGCGAAGCTGATAACGCGGGTCGGTGCGATCGATTTGCTGGCCATCCGCTGGGTGATTATGTTCGTCGAACCAGAGCAGGTCCGATCCCTCGTAGCCGGGATTGTTCGGTACGAACAAGTAGGAGGCATCTCCCAGGAACAGCCCTTCCGGATCGAGCAACTTCAGGGAGCGCAAGCAGCGGGGAACCTCCCGGTTGAACCAGGCGTGCAGACGCTGCTCCTGAGTGTCGCGAGCAAACTTGCGCAAGAAGTCCTGATCACAAGGAGTTTGGCGGTCGTAGTCGTTCTTCTGGTTGAAGCCGGGGCAGGCCAGGGTCACATCCCCGGTTTCCGGATGCGTGGTTTTGCAACCTCCTAGTTCCGGTCCCAAGGCATCGATGAGACCGCCCGAGCGCAAGACGCGCGGGAAGGCATGATGACTTTGGGCACCATGGAGCTTGAGAGAGAGCTCACTGGCGAGATACAGCCAGATAGGAACTTCCTCTTTTTTTCGCGGCGTAGGGTAGGAATCCGCCAGACGCTGAAGCACCTGCCGGTTGATGAGCTGACGAAAGAAATCTCCCTCCACCGCTTCTCCCACATGTTCCAGGTAATCGATCTCGCCGCTGCGAAGAGCCTCCAACACGAAAGGACGATCGTGTTCCAAGGCCAACAGATCCATCACGTTTTCCGTTTCCGGGAAGCGGGCGGGGGCGGCGGCAGCCGCATGGCCTGCTCCAGCCGATCGAGGACCAGCAGGATCTGTTGATGGAGCTTGACGAGGCGGGCACGAGCTTGGCGGAAGCGTCGGTAAGTTTCGGTCAGCTGGCGCCACCGGGCGAGGTCGGAAGCGAATAGGGAGCGGAGGTGGGTTTTGCCCGCGTGACTCCAAGACAGGACGTGGGCGGAGTGGAGCGGGCCCTGGGGAGCCGCGCAATGGCAAGAAGGTTTACCGCAGCGGGTTTTCAATGCATAGACGGAGCCTTTGAGTAAGCGGCGTGGGGAGAGGAGGCCCTGCAGGAGGTGGAGATACTGCTCCCCCAGCTTGGCGAGAAGCGCTCGCTGACGGCTGGCCTGAGGTAGATCGGGCAAGGCAGTTCCCCTATCTTTATGTTTTATATAATAATGACATAAAGAAAGCAAGGGCTTGGATGCAAGAAATGAGCAAGGCCAAAAAAGATGAGCTTGGTAAGAATCGGACCCCTCAGCGAGGTGGTGAGAACCAGAACGGGTGCGCGCTTCCGAAGGCGCGTCCATGGCCCACTTTGGGATGGTCAGTCTCTGCTCAACCGATCTGGGCTTTCTAGGCCAGCGAACGGGTCAAGCTACTGTCTGAATCGCAGTTCAGGGGCAAGAGTGGAAAAGCGCAAGCTGTGAAACGGAGAGCAGTTCGGCGAGCCCATCGTTCTTGTAATTTCTGGCGCGCTGCCGGAGACTACGGCTTAATGAGAACGAGAGCATGGGCGATCTGCGTGTTGGCATGGCTGCTCCCCGTTTGGTGGCAAGCGCGAGGACAGAGCGGGGCTAAAGCCCCGCCTCTACCGCCTGCCCAAGGCAACGACCCAAAGGCATTGTTCGCCCAGGGGCAAGCGGCACTGCAGAAAGGTGACCTCGACGGCGCAGAAGCGGCCTTTCGCAAGGTCCTAGGGTTAGACCCGGGATCGGGAGCCGCGTACTCAAATCTCGGCGTCATCGCGATGCGGCGCAAGGAGTGGAACACGGCCATCACGCTTTTGCGAAAAGCCGAAAAGCTGGAGCCGAAGATGGTGGGAATCCGGCTGAACATCGCGCTTGTGGAATACCGCCGCGGAAATTATGCTGCGGCGATTGCTCCACTGGCGTCGGTTCTTCGCGAGCAGCCGGACTCGGAGCAGGCGCGCTACCTTTTGGGCCTGTGCCAGGTCTTTACCAAACATTACGCGGAGGCGGCGAAAGTGCTCGAGCCGCTCTGGTCCGCGAAGTCGGACGACGTTTTGTATTTGTATTTGTACGACATTGCGGCCGTACAGTCCGGTCAAAAAGAGCTCGACGAAAAAATCCTGAGCCAGATGATTCGCGTAGGCGGACAAACGGCGGAATACCACCTGATTCTGGGAAAGGCGTTTCTCAACCGCTACGATATTTCTGAGGCAAAGACGGAATTGGAGCTGACCGAGACAATCAACTCCAACCTGCCTTTTCTGCACATGAATCTGGGAATCGCCTACATGCGCTCGGGAGACTACGAACGCGCGGAAGCGGAGTTTCAAAAGGACATCGAACTGGAACCGGATCTTGCGGACAATCACGAACAGCTTGGACTGCTTTTCTCGAAGATGCAAAGGGATGAAGATGCGAAAAAGGCGTTTCGCGAAGCGTTGAGGAGAGATGCAAAGGACGATGGAGCGTACCTGGGCTTGGCCAAGCTTTACCTGAAACAGCAAAAGCTGCCCGAAGCCCTGAAAATGGCGGATACGGCGCTGCGGCTATCTCCGGAAATCCATGGGGGTCATTATTTGCGAGGAAGAATCCTGAGCAGATTGGGGCGTGAAAAAGAAGCGCGGGCGGAATTCGCCGCGACGCAGAAGTCATTAGATGCAGGCTTGAAAAGAGATCAGGAAGCGCTCGAAGAAGGTCCGATCCCCAATCCGGAGCTAACGAAACAACCGCAGCAGTGATGTCTTCTTATCTGAGATCGAGGGGAGGTGGTTGCCAGGGGCCGCGGGAGTGTTCGAGGGCTTCGGCGATCGCGAGGATGCGTTCTTCTTCGAAAGGGCGGCCGATGATTTGGACGCCGATGGGAAGGCCTTCGTTCGAACGGCTGATGGGAACCGAAACGGCGGGGAAGCCGGTGAGATTAAGCCATTGAGAAAAGCGCATGGTGTCGAGGTAGCAGGCGCCGAGCCTGTAGTTTCCCTCGCCATGGCGAAACGCGGGCCCAGAAGAAACGGGCGAGAGAAGGATGGAGATGGTGTCCATTTGGCGGAGGATCTTTTCGCGGAGAAGATCACGTTCGACGCAAGCCTGAAGGAATTGATCGAGTGAGGGAGGGTTTGGCGAAGTGGCGGCCGAGAGATATTCGCGCAACATGGGACTGCGTTGAGTTTCGTGGCCGGCCACGCTGGCGTTGAGCATATGGGCGATCACCGGGCCGAAAAAAAACCACCAGAGTTCGATTGCGCGGTCAAGTCCGCGAAATTCGAATGGCTCGACGCGAAAGCCGCAATCGCTTAATAGGTTTGCGGCCCGATGAACGGCTTGGCGGGTTTCCTGCGTGGCGCCGCCAAGCGCCGGGCTTTCGAGGATGCCGATGCGCGTCTCGCGCAATTCTTTTTCAGAGTAAGAGCGAAGCGGGACCGGCACGGAATGCGCATCGCCGGCGTCGGGGCCGGCCATAACTTCGAAGAGTGCGCGCACGTCGGCGACCGTGCGCGCCATCGGGCCGACAACGCCGATCCAGCCAAATGCGCCTGCGCCCGAGGGAAAATGGCCGGCGGCGGGAATGCGGCCGGGCGTGGGCTTCAATCCACAGATGCCGCAAAAATGCGCAGGCACGCGAATGGAGCCGCCGCCGTCGCTGCCGACGCCGCCCATCGAGCAGCCTGCGGCAATAGCTGCAGCTTCGCCGCCGCTGGAGCCGCCTGCGGAATATGCGAGGTTCCACGGGTTGCTCGTTTTTCCATTGAGGAGATTGTTCGTTTCGTAGGCCATCAGAAATTCCGGCGTGTTGGTGTTGCCGAGGAGAATGGCGCCCGCGGCTTTGAGGCGCGCGACGAGAGGAGCGTCGGAGCGCGGGACATAATCTTTGCGAAGAAGAGAACCCGCGGGACAGGGCCAGCCCGCGACGTCGATGCAGCTTTTGACGGTGAGGGCAACGCCGTGGAGAGGCCCGAGCGGCTGCTTCTGCATTACGGCACCTTCGGCAGCGCCGGCTTGCGAGCGAGCGCCGTCTGCGTCCAAGTGAACAAAGGCATTGAGTTTGGGTTGCAAAGACGCGATGCGGCGCAGATGAGAATCGACGATTTCCACGGGAGAGATTTTTTTATCGCGGATGCCTGCCGTGATTTCCGCGATCCTAGCAAAGGGGAAGAAGTCGGTCATAAGAAGAAAGCGAGAGTATGCGTGGAATAGGAAGCGGGTCAAGCGAGATGCGGAGCGAAAGTTTAAGGGCAATCAAGAAGATAAAATAAGTTGACCTTGCAACCGGCAGTCCGGAGAATTTCAAAGGTCTTATAGCGCGGGGGTGAATTTTGCAAGCGGCCGCGGCGTTCCGCGCCAAGAGGAAGAAACTTTCATGCACTCAACAGTTCGGCGTGGAGTTGTGATTAGCGGCTGCGCGCTGCTGTGCTTTTGCGGGGCGATTGGCAAGCGGGTCGCCGCACGCGCGCGACAGGACAAAACAACGTTCACGAAAAAGCCTGGTGGGAAGATCAACCCTGCAGAGGCGTACCGTCTCAACACGCTGGGCGTGGCGTACATGAACCAGCAGCGTCCGGCGGACGCGCAGAAATATTTTGACCAAGCGCTGGAAGCCGATCGAACGTTTGCCGTGGCGCGACTGAATCTGGGTGTGGCATTGCTCGGTCAGCAAAAATTGGAACCAGCGCGCGCGGCGCTAACGGAAGCGACCGAGCAACTCCCGAACGATCCGTACGCGTGGTACAACCTCGGGCTGGCGCTCAAAGACGGCGGGGAACCGGAAAAGGGGATTGCGGCGTTCCGGCGTGTGACCGAAATCAAACCGAATGAAGCGGACGCATATTATTTTGTGGGCTACCTGAGCACGCAAATCCAGAAATATGACGACGCGATTGCGGCGTTCCAGAAGGGGCTGGCGCTGAATCCGGTGCATGCGTCGGCGGAGTTCGGGCTGGCGCGCGCGTTGCAGCGCAAGGGCGATTCGAACGCCGCGCGAGAACATTTGGCGCGGTTTCAGAAAATCACCTCGGAGCATCTCGGGACGCCGTTCGGCGCGGGGTATGGGGATCAAGGGAAGTACTCGATGGCGGAGTTGCCCCTGAGCGGGGCGACAGAAGTGCCCGCGGCGATTACTGTGCATTTCGTGGAGGTAGCGAAGCCATTTGTTTCGAAGAGCGGCGGGAGTGCTGGGGCCACGTCGATTGGAGCGAGCACGGGCGCGTGTTTCTTCGATTTTGACGGCGATGGCAGACCGGATTTGTTCCTCATGAATGGTGCGAGGGATGGGACAAGCCATCTGCTGCACAATTTGGGCGACGGGCGATTCGAAGACGTGACACAAACGGCAGGGATTCGCCTGAACGGCGGCGGGATGGGCTGCGCGGCGGGGGATTTTGATAATGACGGAAAAACGGACCTTGCGGTGTGCATGAGCGACGGAGTACGGCTGCTGCACAACAAAGGCGAAGGAAAATTTGAAGACGTAACCGACGCTGCGGGAATCCGCAAAGAAAAAGGATGCGTAGGCGTCACGTTCGTGGATTACGACCACGACGGCGACTTGGATTTGTATGTCACGATGGTGGTGGATTCTGGTTCGCCGGGCAGCGCCGCGCACAATGTTCTGTGGCGCAACAACGGCAACAGCACGTTCACCGATCTTTCCACGGAAACGGCGCTTGGTCTCTTCGCAACGGGCGCTGGCGTTGTGACTACAGACTTTAACAATGACCGGGCAATTGATTTTGTTCTGGCGGGCGGAGCAACAGGCGCGTCGATTCTGCTGAATCCGCGCGAGGGAAAATTTACGCCGCTCGAAGGGATTGATTTTGCGAAAGAGAAATTGCCGCCAGCCGTCGGCGTGGCGGCGTTTGATTTCGACAAAGACGGTTGGATGGATTTGGCATTTACGCATGCCGGAGCCCCGGGAATCAGTTTGTGGCGGAACGTGGAAGGGAAGCGGCTGGAGCGCGTGACGCTGCCGGATTTTGGCTGGCAAAAGGGTTGGGGGGTCGCAGCGCTCGATTATGACAATGACGGCTGGCTGGATCTCCTGGCGGCAGGCGAGACCAGCGGCGGCGGGGAGCTGCGGCTGCTGCGCAATTCGGGGAGCAAGGGTTGGAGCGACGCGACAAAAAGCGTGGGATTGGACGCGGTGAAGCTGAATCAGCCGCGCGCGATTGCGGTGGCGGACATTGACGGCAACGGCGACGCGGATTTGGTAGTGACGCAGCTTAGCGGTCCGCCGTTGGTGCTGCGGAACGAAGGGGGGAATCAGCGCAACTGGATGAGCATCGACCTAAAAGCGCTGAACGACAACAAAAGCGGCATCGGGACGAAGGTCGAGTTGTACGCGGGCACGCTGTATCAGAAGTGGGAAGTGGCGGGCGCGTCGGGATATTTGGGGCAAAACGCTTCACCTATCCTTGCGGGCCTGGGCTCTGAAACGAACGCCGAAGTAGTGCGGCTGTTGTGGCCCACCGGCGTGCCGCAGGACGAAATTAATCTTTCGGCGAAGAAAGTGCAGTCCATTGCGGAACTGGACCGGCGCGGCAGCTCATGCCCGATTCTTTTTTCTTGGAATGGGCATGAATATGAATTTATTGCCGACATGATTGGGCCGGGAGTGGTGGGGCATTGGACTGCGCCAGGAGAGCGGGACGTTCCCGATCCGGATGAATACTTGAAGGTGCCCGCGCGAAGCGTAAAGCCGCGCGATGGGATGCTGGGCTTTCTCTTCCTCGAGCCCATGGAAGAGACAGTTTATCTGGATCAAGTACGATTGTTGGCGATCGATCATCCGGCAGCTTACGAGGTTTTTCCGAATGAACGATTCGCCAGCGCGCCGCCGTTTCCGGAATTTCGTGTGATCGCCAGCAAGGATGCGCGTCCGCCGGCAGGCGCCTGGGACGACCGCGGGCATGATGTTCTTGCGCTGATTGCGAAGCGGGATCGGAAGTATGCCACGGACTTCGGCGATTTGCCGTTCGTGGGCTTCGCCAAGCTGCACACGCTCGAACTCGATCTTGGCGCCTGGGATGGGGAAAAGCCGCTGCGGCTGATCATCGACGGCTACACGGATTATTTCACCGCGACCTCGATGTATGCGGCGGACCAGGCGGGCATCAAAGTGATTGCGCCATACGTGGAAGCGCAGGACGCGCAAGGCAAATGGGTGCGCGTGGTGAAAGACATGGGTTTTCCAGCCGGGCTCGAACGCACGATGATCGCCGACCTGACCGGCAAGCTGCCGCCGGGAGCGCGGCGCATTCGCATGGTCACAAACTTGAAGATTTATTGGGACGCGATTCGCATCGACCAGACGCCTGAGCCGAAGGATGTTCGCGTTTCGGAAGTGCCGCTGGCGAAGGCGGCCCTGGATTTTCTCGGCTATCCGCAGGAAATTCGCTTGCAGCCCGCGAGCGACACGACGTACTCGTACGCGCAGCGGAGTATGTCGGGGCCGTACTCGCGAGCGGCGGGAAATTACACGCGCTATGGCGATGTGCAGGATTTGCTCCGCGCTCCCGATGATCGCTTTGCGATATTCGGTTCGGGCGAAGGCGTGAAGCTTGATTTTGATCCTGCAAAACTTCCAGTGCTCCCCGCCGGTTGGGCGCGCGACTACTTTTTCTATGCGAACGGCTTCGAGAAAGATTTGGATTTTTACGCGGCCGATGCGTTTACCGTGGAACCGCTGCCGCGTCACTCGCTGCGGCCATATCCGTATCCGGACGGAAAGGATTACCCGGGTGATCCGGAGCATTTAAACTATCAACTCGAGTACAACACGCGCACGCGCTCCGACCGCATGCCGCCGAGTCTCCGCTACCAATATTCCACCCTGCCGCGTTGATTCGCGGCGGGGCCCGATGCATACAGCAATCGGACGGAAATAAGCGTATAGTGAGGACGTCACACCTGATTTATCTTCCGTGGCGATTTCACGAAATCTAAACCATTTGTGGCGAAAGAGACCGCGCGTCTCAGGGAGCCACAATGAAACCGTATCGATGGAGCGAGTCCTACACGGAAGCGACCCACGAAAACGATCGAACTGTTCGACTGATGCGAATCAAGACTGCAATGGATATGTGCCTTTGTTGTCTGCTGGACATCGGGTCAGACGCGGGGAGAGGCGCAGAGCAGAAAGAGGTACTTTGCGCGCTTCACGATTTGCTCGTCATGCGCCACCTGCATCGGAAATACGCCTGAGAGCCAACTCACGCGGGACCGTCAGCAACGGTTTGCGCAGGCAAGATAGCTAGTCCCTTTGGCCAAAGAGGGAGGCGCGGGCGGAGGCGAGCTCCTTGCGCTTGGATGTCTCAAGTTCAGGGAAAGAGAGATGGAGTTCATTGAGGGCTTCGAGGATTGCGGCGGCGATGACGAGGCGCGTGAACCACTTGGTGTCTGCGGGAACCACGTACCATGGAGCATGCTTGGCGGCGGTTTGCTGAATCATCTCCTCGTACGCTTCCTGATAGTCCTTCCAGAAGCTGCGCTCCTGCGCGTCGGCCATGGAGAACTTCCAATTTTTCTTTGAATCTGCGAGGCGCTCGAGAAAGCGCCTCTTTTGCTCTTCCTTGGAGAGGTGAAGGAAAAACTTGCGGACGACGATGCCGTTACGCGTGAGATAGCGCTCGAAGTCGTTTATGTCCTCGTAGCGTTCTTCCCAAATATGTTTGGTAATGAGACGGTCGGGGAGTTTTTGCGCGCGAAGAAATGTTGGATGAACGCGAACGACGAGGACTTCCTCGTAGTAAGAGCGGTTGAAAATGCCAATTTTGCCGCGTTCGGGAATGACTTTGTGGTTGCGCCAAAGATAGTCGTGATTCAGTTCTTCGTTGCTGGGCGATTTGAAGGCGTGGACATTGCAGCCCTGCGGATTCACGCCCGACATGACGTGCTTGATGACGCCATCTTTTCCTGCGGCGTCCATGCCTTGAAAAATGAGCAGAAGCGCCCACCGGTCCTGCGCGTAAAGCATTTCCTGGAAGTGGCTGAGGCAGGCGATGCCGTCTTCGAGCAGGTCCTGTGCGGCGTGCTTGTCCTTGATGTCGTTCCTATCTGCGGGATCGTGATCCTTCAGGCGAAACTTTTCGCCTTTGGTAATACAGTACGGTTCGATGATGCGCGAGCCTTCCTTCAGCAATTTGTCGTGTTTCATGGTGCGGGGAGTGTAGTACAACGACGCGACGCAGAACAGAAGGCCAGAAACAGTCTTAGTTTAGGCGAGCCTTAGAAGAACGAGCCGAGTCCCCAACCGAAAGCGCCCCAGCGATTATGCGGGTGCAAGAGAGATTTTTCGGAGAGGGGAATTACGCGGTCAAGACGGAGCACGGTGAGCGCGCAGTAAGAACGGAACGGGACCTGGACGCCAGGGATGGTCCACTGAAGTTGAATGCCTGTCGAGCCGTGCAGGACGCCATTGGTGGCGCTGAGAAGATTTGGCTTGGTTGGGCCCAGCCAATTGGGGAGAAGCCAGCCAGAGCCCAGATCGAAGAAGCCGGCGGCTTGCAGGCCATGGCGAAGCGGAATGCGATATTCCGCGTTCGTGGCGGTAAGCAGGTTAGCACCGGCGTAGGAAGGCGAAGGGACGAGCAGGCCTGAAGGCGTCGCTCGTTCGGTCATCGCCACGGGGCCAAGCTCGCCGGGGCCAAGGCCGCGCACGAATTCGTCGCCGGGGAAGAAACGAGAGGAGTTTGGAGCTTCGCCGCGGTAGCTGCCCGCGGCATTGAAAATCGTGCGAAAAGCCCAAGAGTTCGCAGGGGAGAAAAGCGGATCGCGAAAAATGCGCGCAGCTTCGCCGGAAGAACGAAGCATGTTTTCGTCGCCGCCAAGAAAACTGCCGGAGGCGGAGTCCGAAAAGGAAATATGTTCGTTGCCGGTGTCGTGCGCCCAAGCAGTTGCGAGCGAACGGTTGGAAGTGTGAGTTTGAAAATCGATGGGCTGCACGGTAGTTGTGTCGGACGTTCCACCAGAGCCAAACTTTTGATCCGATGTGCTTCGCGCAAGCGTGTAGTTGACGCCGAAAGAATCGGAGTTGGAGATCGCGTAGGTCCAAGGCACACTGATACCCAGGCTGCGAGAAGTGGTGAACGGACCCTGGACGCCGTGGATGAAGCGGGGCCGAATCACATTGTCGAAAACAGAAAACGCAAGCGAGCCGCGTGTGAGGAGGACTCCCTCCTTGGCTATGCCCAGAAGCAGTTGCACACTCTCGGGGCCTCCTTCGAGTTTCGCGGTGAGCAGCTCTTCGTGGTTCAAGAGATCGAAAACCGTATAAGCAAGGCCGAGGGTGCTGCCGAACTGGGCGCGGCCGCCGTCGAAGGTAACTCGCTGCTGGCCGATTTCCTCCAGATGGATGGAGATGTCCGCGGTGCGGCCTGCATCGTCGAGTTGGAGGTGAATGTTTTCTTTGCGCATGGGTTTGAAATAACCGGTTCGGGCCAGCTTCGTGAGGCCAATTTCGAGGGCGCGCTCGTCGAGTGGGTGGCCTTCGCGCAAGGGAATTCTGCGGCGGATGAAGCGATCACTAAATCTGTGCAGACCTTGGAACTCGAGGCGGTGGACGAGATAGGGAGGAGAATCGCTAAGGTTGAGTTTGAGGCGGACGGAATGTTTGTCGGGATCAAGAATGGGGTTGGCGTCCACAGACGGGAGGGAAACGTCTCTCCGTGCTCTCGAGTCGTTTGATTGCAGCCGCAAATTGCAAAAGCGGCGAAGCTTGTCGACGTCTTGCTGGGAGAAGGCCCGTCCTTGCGTGACAGGCAAGAGAAGAGGCTTGCCGGTTTGCTCCTCGAAGACCCGCTGAAGAGTTGGGCTCGGCTCCACCGATTCCAGACGATAGAACTGGCCCCCATGCACAGGAATGGAAAGCAGTAGTCCCGGCTGCGTTGAGTGATGAGGGAGGGGAAACCACTTTCGAGATCGTTCCAAGATTTGCTCAACTCGCGCATTGCCCACTCGTGCCTCCGGGTATCCGTGATCCGCGTAATAGGTCAGGATGCGCTGGCGATCCTCCTCATAGGCCGCTCGCAGGTATCCGTCTTTGCCGCGAAGCGAGGCGAGCGGCTTCCAAGGCGCGATGCTCTGGATTTGTGTGCGCAGAAGTCTCTCGGAAACGCCCGTGTCGCCTTCAAAGCGGACTTGCCGGACGGGCAGATGTGGGCCATCGACAATTGCAAAGCGGATGCTGACTGTCGAGTTCATCTGTGTTTGTCGCTGAATCTGGACGGAAGCGTCGGGATGACCCAACTCGTTCAAAGCGGACTGAATGGCGAGGGCCATCCGATAAAGCGTCGCGGGATTGGCTGGTTTACCGAGCCCCGGCGTGAGCTTGTTCTCTTCCAGCAATTTCTCGATTTGGCTTTGAGAAAGCAGACGGGAGCCGGAGTACTCGAAGCGGGAAAGGATCGGCTCTTCCTCGAAATGAAAAATGAGAGTCACACGTTGCTGTGGCAGGAAGCTTTGAAGGGCGGAGACGGTTCGCGAGGTTTCTTCAACGCGAATGGACTTGAACCAGCCAAGTCTCGCGAGCGTGCGAAGATCATGCTGCAGTTTTGCGGCATCGAACGGCTCGCCTGGACGCAAGGAGAGCTGCGCGGCGACGGCCGCGGATAAAAGGTGCCGCAAGCCTATCAATCGAAGGCCGTCGAGCACCGCAGGTTGGTCCGTCCCAAGTGATTTGGAATTGGTTTCGAGCGAATGGGGAGGAGCCTGGGCGAAAACAGTGCCGTTGCATTGGGCCGTCAAAACCAAACCAATGCGCATTACCGGGACAAGCCAACGCACTTGTATCGCTCCTTGCAGCCGGAGAACGAGTAAAGAGATGATCAAGTGACATGCGAGGGTTGTCTCGATGGCAAAAAAAGACCCTGGACCGACTTCGGGGCTGAATCGGCCCAGGGCCGTGTTCGGGGTGGTGTGGCGCAGAGGATTCCTCTGCGCCTAGTTTTAGTCTAGTCCTTAAGGCAGGACTGCGCCTGTCGCCGGGTCGAGGATGAGCGCGGGAGCAGAGCCTCCGCTGAAATTGAACATGCCATCCAGCTGGCCTGCAACTACATCCGTGGAACCATTGCCGATGCGGCCGAGACTCCAGTTGTCTTCGATGAAGCGAAGAATCGACGACTGGTCGGTGACCCGATGGTCTATGTAGTTCTGTCTTGCAAAGGGCGAAATGATGACCAAGGGAAGGCGCGGGCCATAGCCGCAACGGCCGTTTTGCGTTGTGCCGCCGGGTTGCGTGGCGGTTGGCGTGCCGCAATTGCCGGGGCCGAAGAGCTGGTCGTCGGAAACATTCGATTGCGTGACGAGGGGCCCGAACTGATGGTCGTACCAGCCGTCGGAGTCATCGTAGGAGATGATGATGGCGGTCGTGCTCCAGTAGGGGCTCTGCATGATGGCGTTAATGGTGTTCACCAGGAAGATTTGTTCGTCGAGCGGGTCCGAATAACCCGCGTGACCATCCTGGTATGCGGCGGCCTTGAGGAAAGTGACGGCGGGGAGGTTCCCGCGATGCAACGCTGCTGTGAAGTCCGCGAGATCGTATTGATGATTGGCCCCGTCAGAGGAAGTTCCGATTAGCGATGGATGACTGGGCCGAGTGTGATGCTGGTTGGCGGTTTGCTGGTAATACTCGAAGGGCTCGTGGTGCGGGATGTAGTCACCAACGGTAGTAACGAAATCATCTCCGGCCAGACCGGCATGGTGAGAACCGCAAATCGCGCGGCCTAGCGCGTCCACACCGGTGGGGGCGAACCCGCCCTGGAACCAGCCCCAGGTGACTCCCTTGGCGTTGAGCCGGTCCCCGACGTTGCTCCCGGTGACGGTGATCATGCTGGTGCTCTGGAGTTTCGGGTTGGTGACCACGCAATCGTCGTAGCCCGGCCGCGGATCCCCAATCACGGCCCCGGTGGTTGCAGAATTGGCAATATTGCCGGCAGGGTTGGCGGGCTTGCCGTTGGGCCGGAGCGGCACAAGCGTCGCGCCAAACGTGTTGCCGGAAATCAAATTCAAGGCGCCGGGAGTGGAAGGACCATAAGTGGTGCCGAAGGAGTTGTCGCTCATGGCGAAGTGCTGCGCGTAGTTCCAAAGAGCAGTCACGGTGTTGCCGTCGTAGTAGCCCATGGTGCTGGCCGCGCCAAGGACTCTGTCGTTGCAGCTCAGTTTCTGTACGAACTTATCCATCAATCCGCCATCCGCGGCTGCTTGCTCGTCTCCGTAGTTGTGGTCCTCATCGCAGGTCACCGGAACGCTGCGGTCAATGCGAAAAGGATTGGCGAGATTGGGGTTGTTTTTGAGCAGGCCGGGATTCAAGCCATTGGCGTGCGGTGTAGAGCTGGAGGGCGCGCCGAAATAGACGGTCCCGTCATTATTGGGGGCGGCCAAGGGATAGGTCCCGAAATAGTGGTCATAGGAAACGTTCTCCTGGAAAATCACGACGACGTGTTTGATGGGAGTCGCGGTCGAGGAACTGCCTTGAGCGGAGGCCGGGCTAGCCGGTAGCAGGATGAAGCCAGCGGCTGCCCCCAGTGCCATCGCTCTGGTCCACCAAGAATGCATAGAGTTCTCCTTCCAATTCAAGTTTTTGCCGAAAGTCGGAATCCGCGCAGAACACTCCAGGCGCCTTTTGGGGCACAGGGATTCGAAAGGCATCAGGCCGTCTTCACGCAGGAGGCCATTATAGTCGCCTACTGTTAGGGAGAGATGAATGACCGGTAAAAGCGATGGCACACTTCTAAAGCTCTAAAAGCCATATAGAATCGGGGCGCATTTAGGGGAAGGCATGGGCACGCTCGCGCGCAAACTTCGGCTGGTGGATTATTTTGCGCTGGCCTTCGGCACGATGGTGGGAGTCGGCTGGCTCGTGCTGATGGACGATTGGCTGGGTCGCGGCGGGCCGCTCGGGGCCATGCTGGGATTCCTGCTGGGTGGAATACTGCTGCTGCCCGTTGGTTACGTGTACGGAGAATGGGTAAAGCGGCTTCCGGACGCGGCAGGCGAAGCGGCCTACACGGCGCAGGTTTTCCCCCCCATTGTGAGCAACTTCGCAGGGTGGATGATGCTGCTGGCGTACTTTATCGTATGTCCCTGGGAAGCGGTGGCGCTCGGGAAGCTCGCGGCTTATGTTTTTCCATCCCTCAATTCTGTGGAGTTGTATAGCGTGGCGGGGCAACCGGTTTTTCTGCCGCGATTGATACTGGGAGTAGCGCTAACTTTATTTCTCGCAGTGCTAAATTATCGCGGGATTCGTCTGAGCGCGAGTTTTCAGAATTGGACAACAGGAACGGTGCTAACGGTTTTTGTTGCGTTGCTGGCAGTCAGCGGAGCTCACGGGAAATCGGCAAACTTCGAGCCGCTGTTTTGCGCCGGCCCATTTGCTTCGATCTTGCTAACGCTGCAGATTGTGCCGTACTTCCTGACAGGATTCGAATCGGTGACGAAAGTGGCGGAGGAATCCCATACGGAATTTCGCTCGGTGGGATTCTTTCGCGCGATCGTGATGGCCCTTCTTGTTGGCGCAGGGTTCTATGTTTTGGCCGTGGCGGCGGTTGCGTATGTATCGCCCTGGCAAGGTTTGCTCGGCAAGCGCTTTGCCACTGCCATCGCGTTCGAACAAGCGTTAGGAGCGCGATGGCCGGTCCGGCTGATTTTGCTGATGGCGATGTTCGGGCTGTTTCAATGCTTCAATGGAAATTTTGTAGCCTCGAGTCGGATGCTGTTTGCATTCGGGCGGCGACGAACGATTCCCGCAAGCTTCGGCGCAGTGCATCCCACATTCCAGACGCCCTCGGTGGCCGTGCTGGGCATTGCCGCAGGAACGCTCGGTGCTCAATTGCTGGGCGACGCCTTGCTAGTGCCGGTGACGGAAGTTGGGTCGATGGCCTCAGCGCTGGGTTGGTTCGCGGCATGCCTTTCGTTCTGGTGCGTGGAGAAGCGCGCGGGAATGAGAGCCATGACCGGGCTTGGAATTCTTGTTTCCTTCACGCTCTTCCTTATGAAAGTGTTGCCGGTTTTTCCAGGTCATTTTTCTCCCGCGGAATGGTTTGCGTTCGGTATTTGGATCGCGTTGGGAGCCGCGCTGCGCCGGGGCAGGAGCTAAAGTGCCGCTCGTGTATACTTCCGAAGGCGAAACGCATCGCCAGCGATGATTCCATTCCTGCATATAGGCCCACTGACAATCCCGACATTTGGATTGATGGTCGCCACAGGGCTGCTCGTTGCGGCGTATGTGTTGCAAGCGGATTTTGATCGCCGCCGCGAGGGTTTCCTCAAACAGGGCTACTTGAAGGAAAGCAAAGAGCCGAACCATCACGACGAGGGGTTCCTGATCATCGGAATAGCAGGAATCAGCGGCTTGGTGGGCGCGCGCTTGTATCACGTGTTGGAAAGCCCGCGGGAATTAATGGCCGATCCTGCGCTGCTCATCAGCCGGTTCGGGTTTGCGTGGTTCGGAGGCTTCCTCGGCGGATTTATCGCTCTGGTTTTCCTGGCGAAGCATTATCACATTCCGGTGCTGGAGTTCATGGACCTCTGCTCGCCCGCGGCTGCCGTGGGCTACGCGATCGGACGTATCGGGTGCTTGCTTTCAGGCGACGGAGATTACGGCGTTCCAACCAAGCTGCCGTGGGGCATGAGCTTCCCCAATGGCGTGGTTCCAACAACGGAGCGCGTGCACCCGACACCAATCTACGAGTTTCTGATCTGGATGCTGATTGCCGTGGTTTTGTGGCGCATGGGGAAAAAGGCCTTGGGCGGAGAGGCACCGGGCAAAGTGTTTTGCGCTTATCTGATCTTGACAGGTGTCGCACGGTTCCTGATCGAATTCATTCGCATCAACCCTAAGTCATTCTTCGGCATGTCCAACGCGCAGGCTGCGAGCTTGGTTTCCATGCTTGCGGGAATTGTCCTTGCATGGGGGGGCAAATCCAGTCCACAAAAAGCCGACACCACAACGTGAGTGGCGCACGAGGGGTGGGTCACTGTTCCTGCTTGTAGATTTTCCCTTCCTTCATCACGAACTTCACGTTTTCAAGCAAGCGGATGTCTTCGAGCGGGTTGCCGGAAACCGCGATGATGTCGGCGTATTTCCCGGGCTGAATCGAGCCAAGTAAATCGGATTTACCTAGAAGGTCTGCGGCGCTTACGGTGGCCGACTGGATGGCTTCGAGCGGCGTCATGCCGTACTTGACCATGAATGCAAATTGGCGCGCGTTGATGCCGTGCGGGCAGACGCCGGCGTCCGTGCCGAACGAGAGTTTCACCCTGGCGCGCAGGGCTTTCGTGAAATTGCGGCGCTGGATTTCGCCGAGGTCGCGGTCGTGCTCCAAAAAGTCGGCGGGCGTCGCGTTTTTTTTGGTGGTGTCCTGGATGCACTCTTCGTCGTAAATATCCATGTCCAGATAGGTGCCGCGCTCCTTGGCGAGGGCGATGCCTTCGTCGTCAATCAGCGTGGCGTGCTCAATGGAAGCGACACCGGCGCGAATGGCGTTCTTGATGCCCTCCGCGGCGTGGGCGTGAGCTTCCACGCGAAGACCGAAGTTGCGCGCTTCGTCGACGGCTGCTTGGAGTTCTTCGGGTGTGAATTCGATGGACTTGGGGTTGCTGCCGTGTGTCAGCACAGCGCCTGTGGAGAGAATCTTGATGTGATCAGCGCCGCGATGCGCAAGTTCGCGGATTTTCTGGCGCACTTCCCACGGGCTGTTGGCTTCGCCGTAGTGCAAATCCCAGGGAAGCTGAATGTCGGGCGCGAGGCCGGTCATTGCGCCTGCGCCCTGGCTGATGGTGATGTAGGCGCCGGCGACAAACATGCGCGGGCCGATGACGTCGCCGCGGGCGATGGCGTCGCGAAGCGCTACATCAACCAACGCGCGGTAGACCCCAACGTCGCGCACGGTGGTGAATCCGGCGAGAAGCGTGACGCGAGCGTTGGGGATAACCGCGTAGGCGTTTTCGGCGGCCGTTCTTTGCAGGACACGGAGAGGCTCGCCGTCGGTCATGTCGGCCAGGTGCGTGTGGCAGTCGATGAGTCCGGGAAGGAGCGTGAATTTGGAGAGATCGATGACCGTCGCGCCTGACGGAACAGTGACATGCTCGCCGACGGCTTCGATTTTGCCGCCGCGCAAGAGAATCATCTGATTTGTCAATAAGCGGCCGGAATCAACGTCCAGAAGTTTTCCCGCACGAATAAAGGAGACTGGCTGTGTTGGTGCGCTCTGCGCCGTGCAGACAGACGCGCACCAAGCCAGCAGCAAGGCAAGGAAAGAGATTCGCCTAAACATTCGGATGCCTCGAATTCGGAGTCGGGGAAGATTACAACAGACCCTACAACATTTGGCGCAAAACGTACGGCAGGATGCCGCCATGCCGGTAGTACAAAACCTCTTCGGGCGTATCCACCCGCGCGACGGCTGTGAAAGTCTTGACTTTGCCGTCTTCGGATTTGGCATGGACGGTGACGGGTTTCTTTGGCGAAAGCGAAGCTACACCTTCGACGGAAAAAATCTCGCGACCCGTTAATCCCAGCAATTCGCGGGTTTCGCCCGGCTTGAATTCAAGCGGGAGCACCCCCATGCCAACGAGGTTGCTGCGGTGGATACGCTCGTAGCTTTCCGCGATGACCGCGCGCACGCCAAGCAGCCTCGTGCCCTTCGCGGCCCAGTCGCGCGAAGAGCCGGAGCCGTATTCCTTGCCTGCAATCACGACTAGCGGAACGCCCGACTCGCGGTAGTTGACCGCTGCGTCGTAAATGGCCATCTTTTCGCCGCTCGGTTGGTAGAGCGTCCAACCGCCTTCGGTGCCGGGAGCCAGCTGGTTGCGCAGGCGAATGTTCGCAAACGTACCGCGCATCATGACTTCGTGATTGCCTCGGCGCGCGCCATAGGAATTGAACTCATGCGGCTTGACGCCGTTGGCGATGAGATATTTTCCGGCAGGAGCGTCGACGGGAATCGAGCCGGCGGGAGAAATGTGGTCCGTGGTAACGCTATCCCCGAGAACCGCCAGCACGCGGGCGCCGCGAATGTCGGCGAGGGGTGGGGGAGTCTTCGGCATGTTGTCGAAGTACGGCGCCATTTTGATGTACGTGGACTTTGGGTCCCACTTGTAAGTGTCGCCTTGCGGGATGGGCATGGATTTCCAGCGCGAATCGCCTTCAAAGACTTCTCCGTATTCTTTTGAGAATTGCGAGGTGGAAACGGCCGCGCGGACGGTGGTTTCGATTTCTTGCGTCGTGGGCCAGATGTCTTTCAAGTAAACGGGTTTGCCGGACGTGTCGTTCCCGAGGGGCTCCGCGGTGATGTCGAGGTCCATGCGCCCGGCGAGCGCGTAGGCGACCACGAGCGGCGGCGACGCCAAATAATTAGCACGCACGAGTGGATGAATGCGGCCTTCGAAATTGCGGTTTCCGCTGAGGACAGCGACGGCGACTAGATTGTTTTCTTTGATGGCAGCGCCGATTGGTTCCGGTAACGGGCCGCTGTTGCCAATGCACGTGGTGCAGCCGTACCCGACCAGGTGGAAATTCAGTTTGTCGAGATATTGTGTGAGTCCGGCGGCTTGCAAATAGTCGGTAACGACTTTCGAGCCGGGCGCAAGGCTGGTCTTCACCCAGGGTTTGATGTGCAGACCGCGCTCGACCGCTTTCTTTGCCAGCAAGCCCGCTCCAATCATGAGCGAAGGGTTTGACGTATTGGTGCAACTGGTGATCGCTGCAATGACTACGGCGCCACTGGAAAGGTCGAACGCGTCACCGTTGCTGCGCACAGGAACGCTCTTGGCGGGTGTTCCTTCAATCACTTTGGTGAATGAAGATTTGGCTTGTCGCAGTGGCACGCGGTCTTGCGGACGTTTGGGCCCGGCGACTGCGGGCTCGACGCCTCCAAGGTCCAACTCCAGCGTGTCGTTGAAGAGCGGAGCCGGCGTTTCATCGGTGCGAAAAAGCCCTTGTTCCTTGCAATAGGCCTCCACGAGCGCGATTTGTTCCGAAGGACGCCCGGTAAAGCGCAGGTAGGCGAGCGTTTCCGAATCAACCGGGAAAAACCCCATGGTTGCGCCGTATTCGGGAGCCATGTTCGCGATAGTCGCGCGGTCGGGCACGCTCAGGCTGGAAAGGCCAGAGCCGTAGAACTCGACGAATTTTCCCACCACTCCTTTCTTGCGCAACATTTCCGTGACCGTCAGCACCAAGTCCGTGGCAGTTGCGCCTTCGCGCAAGCGGCCATGCAAGCGAAAGCCTACAACTTCCGGAATCAGCATCGAAGAAGGCTGGCCGAGCATGGCGGCTTCCGCTTCGATCCCGCCGACGCCCCAGCCAAAAACGCCGAGCGAATTCACCATCGTGGTGTGCGAATCGGTGCCCACGACAGAATCGGGGTAGGCTTCCCAACGGCTGCCATGGGGCATGGCGCAAACGACACGCGCCAGATATTCGAGGTTCACCTGGTGGCAAATTCCAGTGTCCGGCGGCACAACTTTGAAATTCTGAAACGCGGTTTGTCCCCAGCGCAAAAAAGCGTACCGCTCGACGTTGCGCTGAAATTCCAACTCGGCATTCAGCCCGAAGGCGTTGACGTTGCCAAAGCTGTCCACTTGCACCGAATGGTCGATGACTAGCTCCGCGGGGAAGAGCGGGTTGATGCGCTTGGGGTTACCGCCCATTTTCACAAAAGCTTCGCGCATAGTGGCCAGGTCCACGATCGCGGGGACGCCCGTGAAATCTTGGAGAAGTACGCGCGCAGGCATAAAAGCAATTTCTTTTTCCGGGGCGTCGGGCCGCCAACGCGCCAGAGCCTGGATGTCTGCGGCATGAACGAATCGGCCGTCTTCGAAGCGCACCAGGTTTTCCAGAAGGATCCGCAATGAGAAGGGAAGTTTTGCGAGTTCAGCGATTCCCTGACTCTCCAGAAGTTCCAGCCGGTGAACTTCAAACGTCTGGGCGCCGACGTTGAGTTTGTCGCGAGTGCGGAAGGAGTTTCCCGCGTTGATGGCCATCCTTGCGATCCTTTCGCTGTGGAAAGCAGTCCTCTATGATAACCGAAATCGCATCCGCGCGCCGTCCAGCTATACTAGTGGGGAAGTGAATATTGTTTTGATATCGACGTACGAGCTGGGGCGGCAGCCTTTTGGATTGGCCTCGCCTGCGGCGTGGCTGAGAAAGCGCGCCCACCGCGTGACCACGTTCGATTTATCGCGGCAGCCGCTTGAGGAGGCGAAGGTTCGCGAAGCGGGGCTCATCGCGCTCTATATGCCCATGCATACGGCGACGCGGCTTGCGGCGCAGCTTGTTCCAGCGCTGCGAGAGATGAATCCGCGCGCGCATCTCTGCGGCTACGGCTTGTACGCGCCAATGAATGCAGAATACTTGCGAACGCTTGGCGTCTCCACGATTCTTGGCGGCGAATTTGAAGAAGGGCTGTCGCATCTGGCGGAGCGCCTCGGAAGGAACGGAAACGGCAACGGCGCATCGGCCTCGCAGCAACCGGAGCCATTGATCTCATTGGCTCGGCAGAAATTCATTCCGCCGGACCGCCAAGGACTTGCGCCACTCGCGAAATATGCCCACGTCATTCTTCCCTCGGGCGAACATCGCCTTGCCGGCTACACGGAAGCAAGCCGCGGATGCAAACACCTCTGCCGGCACTGCCCGATTGTTCCGGTTTACAAAGGCGTCTTTCGGGTAGTGGATCGCGACGTCGTATTCGAAGACATCCAGCAACAGGTGGCGGCCGGGGCAAAACACATCACCTTTGGTGACCCTGACTTCTTCAATGGCATCGGTCACGCCATGGCTCTCGTCGAATCGCTGCCCCGCGAATTCCCGCAGGTCACCTACGATGTGACCATCAAGATCGAACATTTGCTCAAGCATCGACGGCATTTGCCCAGGTTGCGCGACACGGGCTGCCTGTTCGTCACCAGCGCCGTCGAATCGGTGGACGACGAAGTGCTTCGCCGGCTGGACAAAGGCCACACCGGGGCACATTTTCTCAAGGTCCATCGCATCTTTCGCGAGTTGGGAATGGTTTTGCACCCGACGTTTGTACCATTCACGCCTTGGACGACACTGGAGACCTACATCGGGCTGCTCCGGGTGTTGCGCGAAAACGAGCTCGTCGAAAATGTTGCGCCGATCCAGCTGGCCATACGGCTGTTAATTCCTCCTGGCTCGCGATTGTTGGAACTCGAAGAAGTGAGGCGGCTTGTTGGCCCGTTCGACGCTTCCAGGTTGCTTTATCCTTGGCGGAATCCCGATCCCCGCGTGGATGCTCTCAGTGAGGAAATTGAACAGATTGTAGCCTCAGACGAGAAGCGCAAGCTGCCCCGGCAGGCAATCTTCGAGCGCATTGGGAAGGCGGCGCACCAAGCAGCGGGCGTAAAAGCGGAGTTCGCCGCGCAGCCTGTTCTCGTGTCGCGCGCAACAATTCCTTACCTCAATGAGCCCTGGTACTGTTGAGCTGAGCCAACTCGGGACCAGTTGGTCCCCTTCGCCGAAGCCAAACAATCCTTACCACAGACGGAGTCGTTTGTTTGAGTCGAGAACCTTTGCCTGACGTAACAAAGGAAACGAAAGAAACGGGTGACACGACCAGGCGCCTGCTGCTGTTCACCGCGAAGCTAGGGTACCAAACGCGGAGTTTTGAAGACGCCGCGGGCAAGCTGGGCGTGCAGCTTGTTTACGTCACAGATCGCTGTCACCAACTCGAAGATCCCTGGGGCGATCACGCCATACCAGTGCACTTCGAATCTCCAGAGAATGCCGCATACACGGCGAGGGAGGCGTTGCGCGGCCAAGACGTCGAAGGAGTCTTAGCGCTGGGAGATCGTCCCGCGGCCGCCGCGGCGTACGCGGCGCGCGGTCTGGGAATCGCCTACAACCATCCAGCCGCGGTCGAAGCCTGCCGAAGCAAATTGCGGATGCGAGAAGTATTTCATGAGGCGGGTCTGCGTGTGCCTTGGTTCCAAAGTTTGCCGATTAGTCCGGTTCCCGAGCCCGCGCTCGCAGGTATTTCGTTCCCCTGCGTACTGAAGCCGCTTTCGCTTTCCGCGAGTCAAGGCGTAATTCGCGCAAACAGCGGCAGAGAATTTCTTGCCGCTGCGGAACGTCTTCGCCGGTTGCTCGAATCCGCCGAGATTCGCGCCACGCGCGAACCGAGCCTCGATCAAATCATCGTCGAGGGATACATCCCCGGCAAGGAAGTGGCCGTCGAGGGCCTCCTCACTGACGGCGCCTTACGAATCCTCGCGATTTTCGATAAGCCCGATCCGCTCGAAGGCCCCTACTTCGAGGAAACCATCTACGTCACCCCGTCTAGGTTTCCAGAGTCCACACAAAGTCAGATCGAAAAGTGCGCAAGAGATGCAACTCGCGCGCTGGGCCTCACTCAAGGACCCATTCACGCGGAGTTTCGAATCAACGAGGACGGAATATGGCCCATCGAAGTCGCCGCGCGTCCCATTGGCGGGCTCTGCGCGCGGGCTTTACGGTTTTGCGCAAACGATGCCGAGCAGCCGATAGGCCTGGAGGAATTGCTCGTCTGCCACGCACTTAAAATGCCCGGCAGCGATGCGCCTCGCGAAGCTCACCCCTCCGGAGTCCTGATGATTCCCGTTCCTCAAAGCGGTATTTTGGAAAGCGTTTACGGTGTCGAAGCCGCCCGCGCGACTCACCGCATTACGGAACTCATCATCACGGCGCGGCTGCATGATTACATTGCCGCTTGGCCCGAAGGCTCCAGCTACTTGGGGTTTATTTTCGCAAGGGGAAACACAGCCGAAGAGGCGGAGCAAGCTCTCCGCGACGCCCACAAGAAATTGCGCTTCCGCATCACGCCGCGCCTGCCGGTCGAGCACCCCGCCACACACCAGCTGCCCGCAGGCGGCTAACCCTCAAGCTAACCTTTAGCTTTCGGCGGAACGTATCCTTCCGGCAGCTTTGCGCCTTCCCCGAAAAAGAACTGCTCCATCTGCTCGCCCATGATCTTCTGCGAATTAGGATCGAGGGGATTCAGGCGATACTCGTTCATAATCATTTTCGAGTACTCCAGCCAAAGCTTCCAGGCCTCTTTCGAAACGTTTTCGTAGACGCGTTTCCCCAGTTCCCCTTGCCATGGGATGCGGTCAAGGCCCGGCATTTCCTTGCCGAACTTCACGCAATGCACCATGCGGGTTCCCGGCTTCACCGGCTCGCTCTGCGCCGGTGCCGGCGTCGGGTCGCAAGATTCGTTGGCCATGCCGCTCTCCTGTGCGTTTCTGTCTTTTTTAACCTTACTGCAAATTAGAGTAAAATCCTAGCCGCCCGAACGGATTTCGCCCCATCTCCGCAACGGTTTTTTAGACCTCGCCTCACCAAGCCGGTAGTTGCTGCAGGAAGAGACTGGAGGTAAGGGATTTGCCCAAAATCACCGCCCTCTTTTGGGACATCGGCGGCGTCATTCTGACCAACGGCTGGGACCGTGAATCTCGCAAAGAAGCCGCCGAGACGTTTCATTTGGACTGGGAAGAGTTCCAGGACCGCCACGACCTCTCTTTTCCGGCTTTCGACAGCGGGTTGATCACGCTGAATGAATACCTCGACCGCACGCTCTTCTATCGCAGCCGCCCGTTTTCTCGCGAGGAATTCACCGCCTTCATGTTTGCGCAGTCCAAGGAATATCCAGAAACGCGGGCCATTCTGGACAAGGTTACGAACACGCAAAAATATTTTGTCGGCGCCATCAACAATGAGCCGTTGGAACTCAACCAATACCGCATCGAAGCTTTCGATCTTCGAAGAAACTTCCTGGTTTTTTTTAGCTCGTGCTACCTGCATTCGCGCAAGCCCGAAGAAACGATTTTTCGAATCGCGCTCGAAGTGACGCAGCACCCACCGGGGCAATGCCTCTTCATTGATGACCGCCCGTTGAATTTGGAAAGCCCGCGGAAGCTTGGCATGAACACGATCCTTCAGAAAACCGCGGAACAATTGCGCGCGGACCTTGGAAAATACGGCGTTGAGGTATAGTAACGCCACGTCGTTCGCCCGACTCAAATAAGCAGCGACTTAAAATAGCAAGCGACTTCATAAAACGGCGCCTCAAATAGGCAGCGCACAAGCGGAAGAAGGAGACACGATGGAGGGGGAGACAAGTCGTTCCGGGTCGGCCTACGGCGGAGTGGCGGAACCCTGCACGGTTGTTTTGTTTGGCGCGTCGGGAGACCTGGCCAAGCGCAAAGTCATTCCCGCGATGTACGACCTCGCCACGCACAACGCTCTCGGGCCACGCTACGCCATTGTCGGATTCGCCCGCACCGCGATGACCGAGGATTCTTTCCGCGCCGGTTTGTTGGAAGCCGCCAAAACCATTTCCGAGGTCGGTCCCATTGATCCCAAGCAGTGGGATGCCTTCGCCTCCAACCTCTGTTACCACGCGGGGGATTACGCAAACCCGGAATCCTACGCGCAGCTCTGCCAGCGCTTGGAGGAACTTGAGGCAGCCAAGAACCTGGGTGGAAACCGTCTCTTTTATCTCTCCACGCCGCCGGAAGTCTATCCAGACATCGTTAAACAGTTGGGGCGGGCCTGCATTGCCCGGCCGGCTTCTTCCAACTCCTGGACGCGCATCATCATTGAGAAGCCGTTTGGGCGCGACTTGGCTTCCGCCAAGGCCCTCAACGAAATTGTCCTTAATGTGTTCGACGAAAAGCAGGTCTACCGCATTGACCACTACCTCGGAAAAGACACGGTGCAGAATCTGCTCGTTCTGCGCTTTAGCAATGGAATTTTTGAGCCGCTTTGGAACCGCAATTATGTGGACCACGTCCAAATTACGGCGTCGGAAACACTGGGCGTCGAGCGCCGCGGCGGGTTTTACGAGACCGCTGGCGCTTTGCGCGACATGATTCAGAGCCACGTCCTCCAGCTGACTTCTTTGGTCGCCGTGGAGCCGCCTGCTGCCTTTGATGCCACCGCCGTTCGAAATGAAAAACTGAAAGTGCTGCAATCCATCCGGCCGTTCAATCTCGAGATGGTGGCGCAGTTCGTCGTTCGCGGACAATACGCCCCCGGAAAAATCGGAGCCCAGCCCGTGCCGGGCTATCGCGAAGAGCCGGGGGTGAGCCGCAATTCAAAAACGGAAACGTTCGTTGCCGCGAAACTGCTGATTGACAACTGGCGCTGGGCGGGGGTTCCCTTTTACATCCGCACGGGGAAACGCCTCGCAAAACGCAGCACTGAAATCATGATTCAATTTCACAGCGCGCCGCATATTGTTTTCCGCGAACGCGATGTGCAGCCCAACCGCTTGGTTTTGAATATCCAGCCCGACGAAGGGATCTCCATCAGCTTTGGCGCCAAGCGGCCCGGCACGGAAATGAGCATCGGAAACGTCACCATGGATTTCCGTTACCGCGAAGGATTCGGGGACGTTTCACGTAGCGCCTACGCCACGCTGCTGAATGATTGCTTGCGCGGCGACGCCACCCTGTTCGACCGCGGCGACAGTGTCGAAGCCGCCTGGTCGCTCGTGGACCCTATCCTGGACGTCTGGGGTGCGGCACGAACCGCTACCGTGCCCCAATATCCTGCGGGAAGCTGGGGCCCTCGCGAATCCGATCTTCTGCTCGAACGCGACGGCCGTCGGTGGTATAACCCCTAATGCGGGAAACTGCCGTCGGTTGCAAAATTCGTTGAACCGATTTAAAAGAGGGATTCACAAGGGGGACAGGTGATCCTGGCGGGAGACGTCGGCGGCACCAAATGCAACCTGGCTCTGTTTTCCGAGAAGGATGGCAACCTCACGCCGGTCTTCCGTCATCGCTTTGCCAGCAAGGAATTCGCGCGATTCGATTTGATCGTAAAGGAATTTGCGCGCCAGGCTTCGGAGCACCTGGGCAGCGATGAGATTGACGCTGCCGGATTCGGCATCGCCGGCCCGGTCATCAACGGCCGCGTGCGCGCCACGAACCTTCCCTGGATCGTCGAAACGGAGACTCTGATTAAAGAGCTTAAAGTTCCTCACGTGGTCCTCCTGAATGACCTGGGCGCGTGGGGTCACAGCCTCGAACATCTTTGCCCGGAGGACTTCTGCGTTCTGAATCCGGGGAAGCCGGAGCCGGGCGGCACACGCGCACTGCTTGCTGCGGGCACGGGCTTGGGAGAGTCCATCCTCTTCTGGGACTCCGGCCGCTACCGCGTCGTTCCTTCCGAAGGCGGTCACTCCGACTTTGCTCCCCACACCGAGCAGCAGATTGAATTGCTCCGCTTCATGCGCCGACGTTACCCGCAGGTGAGTTGGGAGCTTATTCTTTCCGGCCGAGGCTTCCGCACCATTCACGAGTTTCTGGCTCCCAAAGTAATGCACGCCTCCTTTGAAGATCCGGATGCGGACCCGGCTCCGGAGATTAGCCGGCGCGGTTTGGACAAATCCTGCCGCGTTTGCGCGGACACGCTGGACCTGTGGACCGCAATTTATGGTGCCGAGGCGGGAAATCTCGCCCTGAAGGTGCTGGCGCTCGGAGGCGTCTATGTCGCGGGGGGCATCGCCGTTAAAATCCTGGAAAAAATGAAAGATGGTTCGTTCTTTCATGCCTTCAAGGACAAATGGAAATTCGAAGGGCTCCTCAGCAATATTCCTGTCTCCATCATCCTGAATGAATCTGCCCCTTTGCTGGGCGCTGCTTACGAAGCCCTGGCCGCCGTCGATCGCTAGGTTTCGATCTCACGCTGCTTCTTTTATCCGCTATTTTGCCAGCGCCTCTCTTTCACAATTTTTTGATAAGCTAGGACGACGCGATTCCTCAAAGAACGGCCTTGGCGGACATCTCCCCGATTTCCGACACAGGCCAGGAGTGAAGTCAAGGAGTAAACCATGGGTAGCGCGGTGACGACTCAAGTTCTCGAATTGGAAAACTATGTGGACGGGGCTTGGCGTCGGGCCAATGCTTCCGAATTTGCCGAAGTCACCAACCCCGCGACCGCTGAGTTGCTCGGGCGCACGCCTCTCTCGTCACCTGCCGATGTTGACGCTGCTGTGCGAGCGGCCGCCGCCGCGTTTCCTGCGTGGCGCCGCACGCCTCCGGGCGAACGCATCCAATACCTTTTCAGGCTGAAAAATCTTCTCGAAGAGAATATCGACGAACTGGCGCGCATCATCACCACCGAAAATGGAAAAACGTTCGCCGAAGCCAAAGCGGAGATGCGCCGCTCCATCGAGAATGTCGAAGTGGCCTGCGGCATCCCCATGTTGATGCAGGGCTACAACTTGGAGGACGTGACGGCCGGCGTCGACGAAATGCAGATTCGCCAGCCGCTTGGCGTGGTTGCGGCCATCGTGCCGTTCAACTTTCCCGCGATGGTCCCCTACTGGTTTTTGCCCTACGCCATCGCTTGCGGCAACACTTTCATCCTGAAGCCGTCTGAGCGCGTGCCGCTTTCCATGCGTCGCGCGTTCGAGCTGCTCGAAAAAACCGGCCTGCCCAGGGGCGTGGTGAATCTCGTCAACGGCGGCCGCGAGGTCGTCAACGCGCTTTGCGATCATCCGCAGGTGCGCGCCATCAGCTTTGTGGGTTCCACGCCCGTTGCCAAGCACGTTTACACGCGCTCCGCCGCCGGCGGCAAACGCATGCAGTGCCAGGGAGGGGCAAAGAATCACGTTATCGTTCTGCCGGACGCGGACATGGAGCTGGCCACGCAAATCATCAGCGACAGCGCGTTTGGCTGCGCCGGACAGCGCTGCTTGGCGGTTTCCGTCGCGGTCACTGTAGGCGATGCGCAAAAATCTTTTCGCGACTCCATCGCGCATGCCGCTTCAAAGATTCACGTTGGCAATGGCCTCGAACCCGGCGTGCAAATGGGCCCGGTCATCACCAAAGAGAGCAAGCAGCGCATCGAAGGGCTGATTAACGCGGGCGTGGCCGAAGGCGCAAAGCCTCTTCTCGACGGCCGCAACACAAAAATCCCGAAGTACGAAGCCGGAAATTTCCTGACGCCCACGGTCCTCGACGGGCTTCCTTCCACGAGCCAACTCGCGCACACGGAAATCTTCGGCCCGGTGCTCAGCCTGATTCACGCCGATTCCGTGGACGAAGCCATGGAGTTTCTCCGCCGCAGCCCGTACGGAAATCAAGCGTCGCTTTTCACCACCAGCGGCTCCGCCGCGCGCAAGTTCCGTTACGAGGCGCCCGCCGGCAACATCGGCATCAACATTGGCGTCGCTGCACCGATGGCCTATTTCCCGTTCAGCGGCTGGAAAGAAAGTTTCTTTGGCATTCTCCACGGCCAGGGCCGCGACGCCGTCGAATTTTTCACCGAATCAAAGATCGTCATTGAGCGCTGGTCGCGCCAGGAAACCCGCAAGTTCTGAAAGGGACGCCTCGTTGTTGGAGTTGCCGAGGACACCGTTAAGTTGTCATTCCGAGCGAAGCCAGGAGTCTGCTTTTTGTTTCGTGCTGTTTCTTGAACCGGGCTCTTGAACTCTTGAACTTTCGACTCTTGGACTCTAGAAAACGATGACCACAAAACCTCTCCATCTCGACATGCACGAGCAAATCGAATGCGCGCAGACTCTCGCCTCGCGCTTCTATACCGATCCGGCGATTCTGGCAGTCGAAAAAACCCGCATTTTTCAGCGCACCTGGCAACTCGCCGGAACGTTGCATCAGCCATGCGGCGAAGTGAACGGAATCAAGCGCACTATTTCGGACCCGGAGAGTTTCTTCACCGTGGATGTTGTCGGCGAGCCGGTAATTGTCGTGCGTGACAAGCAAAGCGAACTCCGCGCTTTCAGCAATGTTTGCCGCCACCGCGCGGGACCGATTGCCCTCGGCTCCGGCTGCAAGAATGTGCTCCGCTGCCAGTACCACGGCTGGACGTACACCCTCAATGGCCGCCTGATTGGCACGCCGGACGTGGATGGCGTCGAATTTTTCGACCGCAGCACCATGGGCATGGTTCCCCTGCGCTGCGAAACCTGGGGCCAGTTCATTTTCGTGAATTTCGATCTTCACGCCGAGCCGCTTTCTGCCTGGCTCGGCAAAATTCCCGAGCAGGCGCGCGGGTTTCAATTCGAAGGCCTGGAATTCGCCGAACGCCGCGACTACCTGATCGATTGCAACTGGAAGGTTTACGTCGACAACTATCTCGAGGGCTACCACATCCCCATCGCTCATCCCGGGTTGATGAAGGAAATCGATTACGCGCAGTACCGCACCGACACGTATCGCTATTATTCGCAGCAATTTGCTCCCATTCGCGCGATGAAACCGGAAGACTCCGGTGAGCGCATCTACGCGCCGGGCCCCGGCTTACAGGACGCGCTGTACTTCTGGATTTTCCCCAACTTGATGCTCAACATTTATCCCGACAATATTCAGACCAACGTGATCGTGCCTCTCTCTCACGAAAAAACGCTCACCATCTTCGAATGGTTTTTCCACCACGCCGGTTCCCAACAAGTGCGTGAGGGCATTGCCAAGGCCATCGCCTTCAGCGAGGAAGTGCAAAGAGAAGACGTCGGGCTTTGCGAACACGTCCAGCGCGGCTTGCGCTCCGCCGCCTACGACCGCGGGCGCTACTCGGTGAAGCGTGAAAACGGCGTCCACCACTTCCACATGCTGCTCGACGAATTCCTCGCACGGCCTTGATTGGTTTGCGGGTGCTCCGGTGATCGTGCTCCTGATGGGTCCTGCCGGATCGGGCAAAACAACCGCTGGAAAACTGCTGGCAGAGCAACTGTCGTGGGAATTTGCCGATGGCGACGATTTTCATCCGCCCGCGAACGTCGCGAAAATGTCTGGCGGCATCCCGCTGACGGATGAAGACCGCCTTCCCTGGCTGCAATCGATCCGCGAGGCGATCGAGCGGTGGCTCGCGCAAGGGCGAAATGTCGTTCTGGCTTGCTCCGCGCTGAAGCGCAGCTACCGCGACTTACTGGGACTCCATTCCAACGCAAAAGACATCAAGCTGGTCTATCTGCAGGGCACCTACGATCTGCTGCTCGAACGGCTACATTCCCGAAAGGGCCACTACATGAAGGAGCAGATGCTCTTGAGCCAGCTGAGAGATCTCGAAGAGCCAACCGACGCCATCACTATCGACGTGTCAAACTCACCCGAACAAATCGTCTCCGAAATTCGCAAGCGTCTGGGCTTGTAGCGGTTTGTTAAGGACGGCTATCTGGCATCAACGCAGACCCGATCTTCAAACCCTCGAAATTCTTTGCTGATCTTGCTTAAACCTGAAAAAGGCGAACCGCAAACCGCCTCACGGCTTTGCCGGTGTCGGCGCAGGCTTCGGTGTGGTGCTGAAATTCACCTTGGGAGCCTGGCGCGCGCCCTCTTCCGTCTTGAAGTACGCGCCGTTCCGGGTGAATCCGCTCAGGCTCGCCACCAGGCTGTTCGGGAAAGTGGCTATGAACGTGTTGTAGTCCTGAACGACTTCGTTGTAACGCCGCCGCTCCACCGCGATGCGGTTTTCAGTGCCGGCAAGTTCATCCTGCAAACGCAAGAAATTTTCGTTCGACTTGAGCTGCGGATAATTCTCCGTGAGGGCCAGGAACTTGACCATGGCCCGGTCTACTTCTGCGTTCGCGGCAATTTTTTCCGCCGGAGTTCCCGCGCTCAGATAGGCCGCGCGCGCCTTGGCGATTTCTCCAAAAACGGTTTGCTCCTGCGTTGCGAATCCCTTCACGGTCTCCACGAGATTGGGAATCAAGTCCGCGCGCCGTTGCAGCACGACATCCACTTGCGCCCACGCCGCATTCACGGCCTCGCGTTTAATGGCCATCTGATTCCTCCGCCCGATGAACGAGCTTCCGAAAATCAGTGCAATGATCACTAGAATCGCTAACACCACGAAAAACGCTTTCATATCCACCTCGAATCCTTCGAATTCAGTTGCTCGTTTTCTTCACGCGCTGCCATTCCCGCTTCGGGAAATGATGGTCGAGCGCATGCAAAACCTTTTCCAGCGCTTTTAGATACGCGCCATACGCCGAAACAATTTCTCCGTGAAACTCGCCGGTTTCGCGCAGCCTCAGAAGCGGGTCGAAAGCCGATGGCTCCGTGCCTGTCAGCGCCGCGGCCCGCGCAATGATTTCGTGCGCATGCACCGGGGGCGTTTCACCAAAGGCCATCACGGTATGGCGAAGCAGCGTCAGCACGCCAGAAAAGGATTTTCGCAGCACCGGCACCAGCTCATGAGCATTTCCCGGCGCGCGCAGGTAATGCTGCCTTAGTTTCAAAAGCACGGTACGCAGGTCATGCTCGATCTGCAGCCGGTGCAAATTCATCGGGACTTCGATTTTGGCGATCAAATCCTCTCCGTACAGCACGCGGCGCCCTTGCTGCATGTCCAGAATCTCGATGGTGAAAACGTCCGCGGCCTGCCGCAATTCCTCGTGCGTGAAAAAAAGTGGCGCGGGCTCCTTCTGCTCGACACACCACCATTTCACTACCCCCTCCAGCCGGCCGAGTTCTTCCACGCTCAGCGAACGCAAAATGCACACCACGTTCAGGTCCGAGTGCCCTTCGCGAAAATCGCTGCGCACCGCCGAGCCAAACAAGATCACGCATTCCAAATTTGTCGCTGCGAATTCTCTCAGCCGTTTCACCAGTTCCGTCAACTTTGCATCCATAGAAAGCATTTCCGCCTCATTCCAGTCACTCTACCAAGATCTCGACGAGCGCGACGTGGCTTCCTTGCCCATCACCCCGGCCTGTTACCAGCTTCCTGACGCGCCTCCGCCGCCGCTGCTCCCGCCGCCAAACCCTCCAAACCCTCCTCCGCCGCCCCAGCCACCTGACCCGCCACCAAACCCCCCTCCGCCCCAATTGCTGCCCGACCGGCGCCCGGAGTTTGCCATCATCCCGAGCAAAAACCACAGCAGGCCGTTGCCACCGCCGCCCAGGCGTCCTCCTGAGGCGCGTCCGAGAAACGAAAACAGAAAAATCAGCCCCGCGATGACCCAGAAGATGCTGATCCCCCCACCATTGCTTCTATGACTGAAGCGCCGCACGGGCGGCTGCCCGCTTAAGGTGACGTTCGAATCGTCGGCAATGTATTTCGCCAACTGCCACGCGCTTGTTTCAATGGCACTGCCGTAATTGCCCTGCCGCAGAAACGGCACCATCGCGCGGCCTGCATCGCCGGCGCGCGCGTCGTTGATGATTGGTTCGAGTCCGTAGCCAACCTCGATGCGATACTTGCGGTCATTTGGCGCCACCAGCAAAAGAACGCCTCGATTGTCCTTTTTGCTGCCGATCCCAAGTTGCTTGAAAAGGTCCACGGCGTAATACTCAACGCTTTCCCCATCCAGCGAGCGTACCGTCACGATGGCCATCTGCGCGCCGGTTTTCTGTTCGAGCTCCGTGCACAAAGCTTCTAACTTGGCGGTCTTGTCTGTGCCAATGACTCCCGCAAGATCGGTGACGTACCCTGTGGGATGAATGCTTTTGATATCTTCGGCGTGGGCGCGCGCCGCGCCTAAAAGCGCGCAAAGCGATGCGGCGCACAGCAACACAACAGTTGGAAAGAGACGCTTCACGCGCATTTGGGGATTTGGACCTGTCCGTTGGCTTCCTCTATTTCTACGTTGGCGCAGCCACAAAAATATCATTACTCCCCGTAGGATTTCATGGCCAATTGCCGTCAAAGGAGGCGGTGATGCCGGTCACAAAACCGCACCACTAACGGTGGATGTTTCTCAAGAGCGCGGTCGCCGCTGCGAGAAATAACGACGGAGGGAGTGCTGCGTCGGATTTCTGCGCGAATTTTCCCGAGCTCAGAGCGGAAATGCACGCAAACGCTCTTCGCCGCCAGAACTTTCCGCTCGCCGCAAACGACTTAAGCTTTTCCACCGCAGGTTTTTTGCTGGTCGCGCGATTGCTCGCAACCTCTGGGGGATTCCGAAAAAGGAGAGCAGTGAGACCAGGCCGTGTGAACAGCCTGGTGACCAGCAAGCGGTACTGAAGTGCATTCCATCACAAGATTCGTATGACCGATACACTCTTTCCTCGTACCGAGAATCCCCCCAAGCGGAGGATTCCATGAAAGAGTCGATCATTGAAAGGACCATAAGCCGCTCCCCACTCCCTTCGAGGAGTTCTCCACGCCGATGCCGGATTTCTTTGACCTGATTGCAAGGAGAAGCTCAACCAAATTTATCACACGGTGAAGTTCCCCGTTGAAATTCGTCCGGAGGAAGTGAAGGTCATCTTGAAGCATGGCGTGCTGGAAGTCACGCTACCGAAGGCCGAGGTCGTGAAGAAGGTGCACGTCGAAGTGAAATCACTCTGACGAGCCCGTGAAGGCAGAAAACCTGCATCCACTGGCGGGCGCGCACACCAGCCCGCCCGCATTTTCTTTTTCGCCTCTCCTTCTGCACTGAACATGTTTCGAAGTAAGTTAGACTTTCCGGCGAGAGGCTCCAAGCGTTCGCGCGAGACATTTCGCCTGGCCGATTTCTGGCTTATAATCGCCACATGGCGAATCCCAATCCATTAGCAGGTGTCGTTCCTCAGGTCGTCCATCCTGTCAACGACGGCGAAAGTGCGATTAGCGAATACGTGGAAAAGATCGAAGGCGAAGTCGCCCTTGATACCTACGTCAAGGCGCAGACGTCCGCTCCGGAGGTCGTCGGGCGAATCACGGAATTGGAGAACTGCCTGCAGCGTCTGGCCAGTGCCGTTTTGACTTCCATCGACGTCCACAAGAATCCTGAATTGCGAGCCGCCGCTGAGCAAGCCAAACTGACCCTCAAGAATCGGCTCGAAGTCGACGCAAGCAAGCATCGATTCCGCAGCGAATTGGGGGTATTGACGGACGAATTGCGAATCCTCAAGGATTAACTCCCCCTCACAGCGCAATGCGCGCCTGTTTTCTTATTCCGTAATTCATCGTATCCTTAAACGACACGGAATTTTCCCCGCACTTTCGCGAAAAGCCGTTTCGTGTTTCAGGGCCTTCCGGAAATCCGTGCGGCCATTAGGTTTGCAAGATCAAGCTCAAGCCCAAGGTCAGAGAAGATGAGCGACGTCAAGACACCCCGGCCCGTCTGGAAGCCCGCCGGCAAGGTGCACACCGGCGAGCAGCCGTTCAAATATCCTTTGACCCGCGAATTTGTTGAGCCGGACTGGCGCCGCCTCCCGGGCTACAAAGACGTCACTGCCGCGGATTGGGAAACTGCTCTCTGGCAGCGCCGCCATACGGTAAAAAATTTGAAAGAAGTTCAGGCCGTCTTTGGCCCGCTGCTGCCGCAAAGCCTCCTCGAAAGCATGGAGCGCGACATCCAAGAGCGCGCCACCATGTCCATCCTCATCCCTCCGCAGATGCTCAACACCATGGACGAGAAGGATCTCTGGAACGATCCCGTTCGCCGCTACATGCTCCCCGCCTTCGATGATCGCAATCCCGATTGGCCGAGCCATCCGAAGTCCAGCCGCGACAGCTTGCACGAATCCGACATGTGGGCCGTCGAAGGCCTCACGCACCGCTATCCCACGAAAGTTCTAGCCGAAATGCTTTCGACCTGTCCGCAATACTGCGGCCACTGCACGCGCATGGATCTCGTCGGCAACGACGTGCCCCAGGTCGTCAAGCTGCGCTTTCAGCTTCCGCAGAAAGACCGCTACGAGCAGATGCTCGACTATCTGCGCAAGACGCCTTCCGTGCGCGACGTTGTCGTTTCCGGCGGCGACATTGCCAACATGCCCATTGCGCAGCTCGAACCTTTCGTCTCCGCGCTCATGGACATTCCCAACATCAAGGACATTCGCCTGGCCACCAAAGGGCTGATGGGTATTCCGCAGCATTTCCTGCAGGACGAAGTGTTGAAGGGATTCGAACGCCTGGCCAGGAAAGCGCGCGAGCGCGATATAGATTTGGCCCTCCACACGCACGTGAACAACGCCAGCCAGGTCACGCCGCTGGTGGCCAAAGCGACAAAGAAAATTCTAGAACTCGGCTTTCGCGACGTTCGCAATCAAGGAGTGCTCTTGCGCGGCGTGAACACCAACGGCACAGATCTTCTCGAGCTCTGCTTGACGCTGCTCGATCGCGCCAAAATCATGCCGTACTACTTTTACATGTGCGACATGATTCCCAATTCCGAGCACTGGCGCCTGGCCATCCACGAAGCGCAGCAGTTACAGCATGACATCATGGGCTATTTGCCGGGTTTTGCCACACCACGAGTGATTTGCGACGTGCCGTTCGTCGGCAAGCGCTGGGTGCATCAAGTTAAGGAGTACAATCGCGAGAAGGGGATTTCCTACTGGACCAAGAATTACCGCACCGGCATCGAAGCCGACGATCCCGAAGCCTTGCACCGTCTCTACGAATATTACGACCCCGTTTACACTCTGCCCGCCTCTGGTCAGGAATGGTGGCGCCGCCAAGCGCCTGTCTTCGCCGAGCGTTAGCGAAATCAAAGCAGAAACGTCTTACCCTCAGGGCGCGTGGGTAACGGTTTAGCCCTCTCGCTTTTCGCTTGACACGCAAATACGGGTGTGGTAGAAAAACAAACGAATGTAGTAGAAAGGACTCATGAACCTGCCCAAACTGACGAAGCTGGAACTTCAGATTATGGAAGCGCTTTGGAGCCGTGGCACGTCCTCGATCCGCGAGATTCAGGAAGCGTTTCCCGAGCGGCGCCGCCCGGCCTATACCACGGTGCAGACCACGGTGTACCGCATGGAACGCAAGAAGGTGCTGCGCCGAATCAAGAAAATCGGCAACGCGCACATCTTCGAAGCCGTCCTCTCGCGCCACGCGGCGCACCGTCGGTTGATTGATGACCTGTTGAACCTGTTCGGGGGGCGTACGCAGCCGGTCATGGCGCACCTGGTGGAATCCGGAAAGCTGACGTTGGAAGAAGTAAGAGAAGCGGAGAAGGCCCTGCGCAGACTCACAAGAAAGGATAAATCGGCATGAACCTTCCTGTGATGGCTGGCTCTTTGTCCTCATTGGCGGCGGAATACGGCGCGCCGTTAGCCAATCACTTGTGGCAATCCACAGGATTTGCCGGGATGGTTTGGTTGTTAACTTTCCTGCTGAGAAAAAACCGCGCACAAACGCGCTATTGCCTGTGGCTTGCCGCGTCGGCGAAATTCCTTCTTCCATTCTCGCTGCTGGTCGGCTTGGGAAGCCATCTGCAATGGTCTAGAACCCCGGCAGTCACACAACCGAAGCTCTTCGTTGCGATGGAGGCAATAGGCCATCCCTTTTCGCTCCCCAATCCGCCTCCTGTTCCGATAACCGCGCCTCCTGGCATGTTGGAAGCGGTACTTCGCAACCTTCCCGTTTTTCTTCTGATGGTGTGGTTTGCCGGGGGTGTCGCCGTGCTCCTCATGTGGTTTCTGCGTTGGCGGCGTTTAACCGCGGCGAGACGAGCAACTTTGCCGTCAAAATCTGGACGTGAATTCGAAGCGCTCCGCAGGATGGAGCTAAGGATGCGATCCCCCCGGCAAATCAGCCTCGTCCTCTCGCAATCCACTCTCGAGCCCGGAATTCTGGGCGTGTTCCGCCCGCTCCTTGTGCTTCCAGCGGGCATTTCCGAGCGACTAACCGACGCGCAACTGGAGTCGGTCATTACGCACGAACTGTGCCACGTCCGCCGCCGCGACAATCTGGCAGCCGCGCTTCACATGCTGGTCGAGGCTCTCTTCTGGTTTCATCCGCTGGTCTGGTGGATGGGGGCGCGGCTCGTGGACGAACGCGAACGTGCCTGCGACGAAGAGGTGTTGAGTCTGGGCGCCGATCCTCAGGTCTATGCCGAAAGCATTCTCAAAGTTTGCAAATTCTACGTGGAGTCGCCGCTAGCTTGCGTGTCTGGAGTTACGGGCGCCGAGCTCAAGAAAAGGATGGCTTATATCATGACCAAAAATCTCTCGCGCAAATTGGACTTCAGCAGGAAACTATTGCTCAGCATCGCGGGAGTGTTGGCCGTCGCCGCGCCGATCACGTTTGGCCTGCTGCACTCGCCGCAAAGCCGAGCCGAATTGCGCGCCTCGAACGCACCCATTACGCCTGCCTTTGAAGTCGCCTCTGTTCAGCCAAGTCGCCCTGGAGACGGGAACACTGGTGTCAGAATTGCTCCTGGCAGAATTACCTTAGCAAACTGGACGGTGAAGGGTCTCCTTGTATATGCATATAACCTTGAGCCCGTCGGAGGACCCGGCTGGGTCGACTCCAAAAGATACGACATCGACGTGAGAGTGAACGACGCACTCGCCTACAAATCCGGCAGGCTCATCGAAACCAATGTAGCAGGGAGGTTTCCTCCCGGCTTGCGCCATGACCAGCTCAAGTTGATGGTTCAGTCCTTGCTCGCAGACGAATTCAAGCTGAGGTTGAGTCGCGAAACAAGACAGGTACCCGTTTATGCGCTAGTTATAGCCAAAGGCGGTCCCAAACTTCATGAGGCAAAAGTCGGCGACACATACGCTGATGGAATCGTGGGTCTTGACGGCCTCACTGTGGGACCAAATAGGGGCACCGGGCAAGATGGCCGTTTGACCGCTCAAGCACTCCCTATACCTACAGTTGCCGAGGTACTGACTAAAATCCTTGGCCGCACTGTCTTAGATGAAACCGGATTGACCGGGGAATATGACTTCACGCTGGAGTGGACCCCAATCAAGAGCCACGCTGCGGCTGAAGAACAACAAGGCACTGGCAGCGCGTCGCCCGAATCCGTAGGGCCTTCAATCTTCAGGGCGATCCAGGAGCAGCTCGGGCTCAAACTGGAATCGCGAGAAACGACCGTGGACGTTCTCGTGATCGACCACGCCGAGAAACCTGCTGAGTCGCAGGCCCAGAATTCAGCCGCCTTGCGCCCACTCTCGCGTCCGCCAATGCGGACCAGAGTAGTAAACGCAACAAGAGGTCGAACTGCGCTTCAGACTCAAGACACAGGCGCCATTCCTCCCACATTCGAGCTCGTTTCGATCAAACCGCACACATCCGGCAACGACTTGTTCAAGATGATGTTCGAGCAGGATGGATTCACTGCCATCAACGTGACGCTGCGTAATCTTCTTCGAGCGGCATACGGAGCAGAGGAAAACCGAATCTTTGGAGGGCCTAATTGGTTCAACTCGGAAAAATACGATGTTGAAGCGAGAATGGACTCTGCTGTGGCCAAGGAACTTGCCGGGATGAGCCAAGATCAACTTAGCGTTGAAAGGCAAAGGATGCTTCAGGCGCTGTTGGTCGACCGCTTCAAGCTCACGCTTCACCGCCAAACCACACAGCTTGGCGGATACGTACTGGTCGTTGCAAAGAACGGCCCCAAACTTCAGGAGGCAAAACCCGGCGACACGTACCGGAATGGGTTAAAAAATCCTGAAGGTGGCAGCCCAGCGGGCATGTTCCGCTTGGGAAGGTTCCACGGAGGAAGGGGCGAGCTCGTAGGTCAAGGTCTGTCCATGGCGAAATTGGTCCGACTCTTGTCGGAAGACATTCTGAACCGCCACGTTATAGACAACACAGGGCTTACGGGCAACTACGATTTCACGCTGGAATGGAAGATAGGAGATGAGAGCCAAGGCCCCATGTTTCAGGCAGCGGGAGATCACCAGCAAGTCCTCGGCAGTACTTCTCCGCCTGGATTTTCTGGGTCTTCGTTCTTCACTGCGATTCAAGAGCAGCTTGGGCTGGAACTCGATTCAGGAGACAGCCCCATCGCAGTCATTTTCATCGATCACGCCGAACGCGTCACGGGCAACGAGCAACCGAGTGCAGCACACCTGAACTGAAACCGGTAACCACAAACCTGTCATCCCGGCCGAGGGCGCTCTCTTCAACTTCGGAATTTAAGCTATAGACTACAAAAACCAAGGCAAAGGCATCGGTCCGATAGTCGCCTGCGTGTGCGTTCTTTTGGAAGCATTTTGAGCAGCAGTGATCGTGACAGTCGTTTGTGCGGAGCCGGAGCCGCTTGGTGTCACTTGCATTGGCGAGATCGCACAAGTGGTGCCTCCGGGCGCTCCTCCACAAGAAAGCACCTATCCCGCTAAATTCGCCGACGGGTGTCAGCGTCAGCGAGCTGGGAGATACGCCATCCGTGAAGTCAGACACAAATTGCGTGAACGCGGGCGAAGTGCTCCTGGCAAAATCTGGATTGGTCGAAGTGAACACCGCCACGATGGAGTGGGTTCCCGCACTCAACGAATTGGTCGAATACTTCGCCGTGCCATTCCATCCAAATAGAAATTCACCGTTCCGCTTTGTATTCCGGCGACCGAAGAGGACACCATCGCTGTGAAGGTCACAGTGTTTTTTACCGAGCGATGGATTCGCGCTAGATGTAAGCACCGTCGATGTCCCTTTAAAGTCGCGCGCCCTGGGCCACTAATCCCATTAATCGCGTTGACAGCGGGCGAATGCTACTCTAGAATTAACGTTTGTCTCTCAGGGGAAAGGTGTGACTGAACGAGATGAGGACGTACGTAGCCAAGGGAGCCGAGGCCGAGGCCCTGAAAGCGGGGTCGAATTGGTATGTAGTGGATGCCACAAACGCCGTCTTGGGCCGGCTGGCAACTCGAGTGGCCCGGATTTTGATCGGCAAGGATAAGCCGAGTTTTACTCCATATCTGGATTCTGGCGACCATGTGGTCGTGATTAATGCGGAAAAGATCCAGCTGACGGGGAACAAGCTGGAACAGAAAGTTTATCATACCCACAGTGGCTACCCCGGCGGACTGAAAACCGTGCCGGTCAAACGCGTCCGGGAGACGCGTCCGGAGTGGGTTGTGCGCGAAGCGATTCTCGGGATGCTCCCGAAGAATAAGCTGCAAGCGCGCCGGGCAAAGAAATTGCGCGTATACCGCGATGCGGCGGGTCTGGCGAGGCATGCCGGGCAGAAGCCGCAAGCGGTAACGGTTTGAGGCCCGCAGGCGGGTAAGTGCAAGTTTTTTAGAACCAGCACTTAAAGTGTATGAAACAAAAGACTTTATCCCCCTTAGAATCAACACTTACGCAGAAACCAAGGGGGAAGTGGCGGCTAGGTAGCAGTTTTTTGAGGAATACGGTCAAAAAGTAGTCGCTGGTCGCCCAGTTATAAACGAGATTCGTAGTTCCGCACGTTGCTGTTCCTATCTACGTGGGTCCGGTGCAGGCCTTCGCGGGGAATCAGCTAGTGCCGTTCCAATTCATTGGCTTCTTGCCGATGGCGCCACCAAATTGAGAGCGGCAATCGGAACGGTACTAGGGCGTGGAGCAGGCCGACCGGTGGGTGTCTCGACGGCCGTCACTTGTAGGTTCCGTCTTGTAGATGCTGGCTACATGGTGAGCCTAGCGGGCCGAACTTGCGGTTTCTGGTTTTGAGAGTCAGGAGGAACGTTGAGTACAGCAGGTACGCCCTTAGCGGGCAAGCAGACATGGTTCATGGGAACAGGGCGGCGCAAGGAGTCGATTGCGCGCGTGTTCCTTCGCGCAGGCTCGGGCAAGTTCACCGTGAACGACCGCACCGTGGACCAATATTTTCCGAATCATGCTTGGAAGTATGAAGCGACGGAACCGCTGAAGTTCACCAGCCTTGCCGAGCAGGTAGACGTGTTGGTGAGCGCGAACGGCGGCGGCGTAGGGGGGCAGGCCGGCGCGGTGCGTATGGGATTGTCGCGCGCGATTGCGCGATACAATCCGGAGCTGCGGCCGTCGCTGCGAACGAACGGATTCTTGACGCGCGATTCCCGGATGAAGGAACGCAAGAAGTACGGGCAAAAAGGCGCGAGAAAGAGATTCCAGTTCACCAAACGCTAAAAAGCGATTGCTGACTGGTGATCGGCGGCTGGCGAAAGACCAAAAGCCGATTGCAACGAGTTCCAGGAAGATGGCGCAAGTCAACTTCCTGAGATCATGGCCGGCAAGCCGCCGGCAAGAAGGCTGTTCTGTAGCGGATGGTTGTGTAGCGCCGGGCTTCGGTCGGGCATCTTCACGGCCTCTCGCTGCTGCAAGCAGCTATCCTAATTAGGAGGGAACTTGGCGGTAGAAATTACGATGAAAGAATTGCTGGAGGCCGGAGTCCACTTCGGTCACCAGACGCGCCGCTGGAATCCGAAAATGAAAGAATATATTTTCGGAGAACGCAACGGCATCCACATCATTGACCTTCAGAAAACCCTGAAAATGTTTCGCGAAGCGAGCCGCTTCGTGAGTGATATTTCCGCGCAAGGCAGAAACATTTTGTTTGCGGGCACGAAGCGCCAGGCCCAGGAAGCCGTCGCCGAAGAGGCCAAGCGCTGCGGCGCATTTTACGTGAACCACCGCTGGCTGGGCGGGACGCTGACCAACTGGGCCACGCTGCAGAAATCCATCAAGCGCTTGAAACTGCTGAAAGCCATGACCGAAGACGGGCGTATGGAGCAACTCTCGAAAAAAGAACGCGCGCGCCTGGACCGCGAGATGAAGCATCTCCAGCAGAATTTGGAAGGCATTGAGAACATGGCCCAGTTGCCGGACGCCATGTTCGTGATCGACTCGAATGCCGAGGAAATTGCGGTGAAGGAAGCGCGGCGCATGGGCGTCCCCGTGGTCGCTGTCGTGGATACGAATTGCGACCCGGACGTGGTGGACTGGATCATTCCAGGAAATGATGACGCGCTGCGCGCCATCCGGCTGTTCACCACAAAAATCGCGGATTCCGTGGCGGAAGGACGAAACGCTTACCAGCAATCGCAGGTGGCGGAGAAAAAGTCGGCGGTAGATCAGGCGCTGGTCGAGGGTGTCGAGTACGTGGACACCAGCGCGTACGAACAGTACGAGAAGCAGGAAGGCGACTACGTGGAGGGTGCGGAAGCGCTGGCGGCAGGCGCGGAAACCACCGTGCCTCCGGACGAAGAAGAACGCTAAGAACCTGCCTGCCGCAGGCAGGCTGCGTGGGGGGGGAAAGTCCAGTGGCCCGCCCCGGATGGCTCGGGGGCGGGCCGTTCTGCAAGAAGTGGATGCATGTAACACAATTTTAATGAGCAAGGAAAGAAGGATGAGTACACAACAACCTGCCGTGCAAATTCCAGCCCAACTCGTGAAGGAATTGCGGGAACGGACCAATGCGGGCTTCAGTGATTGCCGCGCCGCTCTGATCGAAGCCAATGGCGACATCGAAAAGGCCATCAGCGTTCTGCGCAAAAAAGGCCAGGCCGCCGCTGCCAAGAAAGCCACGCGCGAAGCGAGCGAAGGCCTCGTGGGCAGCTACATTCATGCCGGCGGAAAGATTGGTGTGCTCGTAGAGCTGAACTGCGAGTCGGACTTCGTGGCGCGTACGGAGGCGTTTCAGCAGCTTTCGCATGACATTGCCATGCACATTGCCGCCCTCGATCCGCGCTACGTGCGGCGTGAGGAAGTCACGCCGGACATGCTCGAGAAGGAACGCGAAATCTATCGCGCGCAGGCGCTGGCTTCGGGCAAGCCGGAGCAAGTCGTCGAGAAAATCGTCAGTGGCAAAATGGAGAAATTCTACGAGGAGAATTGCCTCTACGAACAGCACTACATCAAGGATGAGAGCGTCACGATCGGTGAAATGATTTCACAAGCCGTCGCCAAGCTCAGTGAGAACATTTCCATCCGCCGCTTCGTGCGTTTCAAAGTAGGCGAAGTGAGCGGCGGGCCTTCGGCGGCGCCCGCAAAAGCCTAAGCAACTCAAATTGTCAGAATAAACTTACGCGGAGCGTCTCGATTCATCGTGGCGCTCTTTTTGTTTCGTGCCTTCGCGGCGGCAATCCTCCGGCGTACTTGCCGCCATCACGGGCGAAGTGCGGGGCCGGACAGAGTCTGCTACAATTCCGGGGATTCAAAGCCGCAAAACCGGAGACTCATGGCCGCGAAGAAAAGCGCAATTACTAGAGTTGTGAAGAAACACAAGCCGGCGTACCAGCGCATCCTGCTGAAGCTTTCCGGCGAAGCGTTCCAGGGACCGCAAGGATTCGGGATTCATGGAGAAACGATTCGGGCCATTGCGCGCGAGCTGAAGGATGTTCACGCGTTGGGTGTCGAAACAGCCATCATGGTCGGCGGCGGAAATATTTTCCGCGGGGCGCGGCAAAAAGGGTTCGAGATCGATCGCGCCACCGGCGACTACATGGGCATGCTCGCGACGGTGATCAACGCCATGGCCTTGCAGGACGCGCTGGAAAAGGAAGGCGTATTCACGCGCGTGCTGAGCGCCATCGAAATGAAAGAAGTTTGCGAGCCGTTCATCCGGCGGCGTGCCATGCGCCACCTGGAAAAAGGACGCATCGTCATTTTTGCGGCCGGGACGGGAAACCCCTATTTTTCCACGGACACCGCTGCGGCGCTGCGCGCGATGGAAATCAAGGCGGATGCGATTCTGAAAGCGACGCGAGTTGAGGGGATTTACGACGCGGACCCGGAGCAGGTGCCGGACGCGCGATTTGTCTCCGCCATTTCCTACCGCGAGGTGCTGAGCCAGAACCTGAAAGTGATGGATTCAACGGCCATCTCGTTGTGCATGGACAACGGCATGCCCATCGTGGTGTTCAACATGAATAGGCCGGGAAACATCAAGCGCGTCGTGATGGGCGAGCACGTGGGCTCGAAAGTAACGCCGACGTAGTTGGAAATTGGAAATCAGAAAATAGACAATGGGTACGAATGAGGGCTTCGCTTTCTAGTTTCACATTTCCTGCTTTCATGAACCGAGGGGAAGCATGACGACGATTGCAACAACCAAAGATGCGATGGCGACGGCAAAGACGCGCATGGAAAAAGCGGTCGAGGATTTCCGCAAAGATCTGGCCACGCTACGCACCGGCCGCGCGAACGCGGCCATCCTGGATGCCATCCGCGTGGACTACCACGGCACGCCGATGCCGGTGAACCAGTTGGGGACGGTGACGGTGCCCGAGGCCACGTTGCTGGTGATTGCGCCGTGGGACCCCAGCGTCGTGCCGATGATTGACAAGGCGATTCGCGCGTCTGACCTGGGTTTGAATCCCACCAATGACGGCAAAGTCGTCCGCGTGCCGATGCCCGCGCCGACCGAGGAGCGCCGCAAAGAGCTCGTCAAGCAATTGCACAAAATCCTCGAGAACCACCGCACGGCCGTGCGCAATATCCGCCGGGATATCAAGGAAGCCGTCGACAAGCTGGAGAAAGACAAGAAAATCAGCCAGGACGAGCATAAGCGGACCAACGAAGAGCTGGAAAAGCTCACGCATTCGGAGACCAAGAAGATCGAAGATCTTTCCGCCGCAAAAGAGAAAGAGATTTTGGAGATTAAATAAATTTTCAGGGCTTGGCTGGAGTTGCTTTCGGCGGTGCTTTCGTGTCTGGCGCCGCCGAATTTGTTTTTGATGGTCTGGTTTCGGGCCGTTCCAGGCGTTCCAGGGTGAAATCTTGAGCTTCGTCGCTCTGCACGACGTGAAGGAAAGCGTTGTAGTCGGCGGCGCGATCGGCGGGAACTTGCCTCAAAATGAATTGGATGTGGCGCGAGGCGGTGATCGTCGAGCCGTTCGTGGAGTATTGCGAGGCATAAGTCGCATAGTCGCGCTGCACGGAAGTCCCGACGGGAGCGCTGGCGGTCGAGCCGGGCGGGAGATGCAGAGTCATGCGCGTGTCAACTTCCAGCGGCGTGCCGAGTTCGACAGGAGCCGTTGCTGAGCCGGAGGCGGGCTTCGCTGGGGGATCGGGCAGACCCAACTCCGGAAGCAGCGCGGGAATGCGCACGGGTTTCTTCGCCCAATCCACGAATTTAGGCTGTTCCAGTTCGTACTCAACGGTGAAAGGTTCTTTGGTGGCGTACGGATCGGATGCGTTGACGCTGGTCACCTGCCCACGGAATCCGTCCGTGATCGAGAGAATTTGCGCAACTTCTTTCCATTTTTCTTTCGCCGTGCGATGGAACGCGGTGCGCAGCACCAATTCGTTGTCCCCGCGCATCGAATAGCGGACTTTCGCCCGAAGCGTGCCGTTCTCCGCAAGCGTAGCGCCAACATTCACTTGCTGAGTCGCGGCGAAAGGCAAATCGTCCGCAACTCGTGGCAAGTAAGCGACAACGTGCCCAGTAGGATCTCCGCGAGGCGCCGACGCGCAAAACACGGTCTTACCTCGGTATTTGTCAGACACCATTCCCAACGGCGCCACTTGCATTGCTGGATCCATCCATACGTGCCGGCCTTCCAGCGGCACACTCAGCAAAACATGATCGAATTGTCCGGGGAGGGAGGGCAAATCCGCATTCTTGTTCGGGAAGGTCAAATAAACGGACGGCTCAAAGTGCAGCGCGCGCGCAAAAGAAGCCAGCAGCGCGGCCTTGTCTTCTTGCGTCGCATAGCCTGAAGCCAAAATCTCGTCGGGCGGCCGCGTTTGGTAGCCCGTGGAACCCAGGGACACATCCACGGTGGAAATGTTTTGCGCCACGAAATCGTAGATTGTCTCGAGTTTGCCTCTGGCCCGGTCCGCAGAAGCCGCGAGTTCCTTCGCTTTCGCGTCGGCCTGCTTGGACGTTCGCCCAACCGGGTAAAGTAGTTGCGCGATTCTTGCAGAGAGTTTGCTCCACTCATTCATGGTGCTGAGTGCGACGTCCGGTGCTTGCGAATTCGCATCGCCCGATCCATCGGAATTTCCCGCCAGCTTGTGATGCCAGACGTAGGTTGTGCGAGCTGATGCGCCTTCCCCGGTCGTTTCTTGACTCTTCGCCGGAGTAGCCGGGTTGATGCGCACTTCGACGTGTCTCGACACGGGTAGATCAAGCTGAAAGTCTTCTTCGGACACCACGCCGGCACGGTCGAAGGAATGTTCGAGCCAGAACTCCGGGGCGAGCGGATGGTGCGAGACGGTTCGGATGACGCGGTATTCGAGGGTGTCGCCGGGCTGGAGTCCGAGGATGCGCACAGATTTCACGCGCACGTCCTGATACGCGGGAGCATTCACCACTGCGGGATTCGGGCGGTCGGTGATGGCGCCCGGCAAGATGTCCGAGGTGCCGCCGTTCGCGTAGGTAATGTGAACCATCGGGATTTCGACCGATTCGAACGAGCTGTTGAAATCGAAGTTGAGCTGGGAAAACTGGCGGACGCCAAGTTCGCTGTTGATTTTCACCAGCGCATGAACCTCTTTGCGGCTATCGCCGTTGGATTCAAAACGAACTTTGGTCTCCAGCAGGTCGATTTGCGCGGGGTGCGCCGGTTTCTCTGATCTGCCGGCCTTTTCGGCTTCCTTCGCGACGGGACTAACTGCAGGTTTTTGCTGAGCTTCTTGCGCAAGCGAGTTCGAGGACGCAAAAGCGAAGGACAAGCACATCGCCAGTGGTACGAAGAAAAATGCCCAGGCCTGGGAAAAACTCTTCATGGGACGTTCCAAGGCAGTGTAGAAGGACGGGCGATTGGCTTCAAGAAACAATCCGGCCGAAGTTGCGTCTGAGTGCATGGTAGTCTTGATGGGCGCCAAAAGCGCGAGGAGAGAACAGATGCGACGCATTCTTGTGGGGTTGGTTGCATTAGCGGCGACTTTGGATCTGGCGGCGCTGCCCCTGCGCGCTGATGAGAAGCCTCCTAAAGGCCCGGACGAGGACGGCACCAAGCCTGCGCTGACACGCATTGCCGGCGAAGGGCTGCTCAATTCGCACGCCTTCGGGTTCTTGACGGAGTTGAGCGACGACATTGGCGGGCGCGTCACCGGAAGCCCCGCGGAACGCAAAGCAGAAGACTGGGGCGCCGCGAAGATGAAGTCCATCGGCCTGGAAGACGTGCACACGGAGAAATACACCATCTGGCGCGGCTGGACCCGCGGTTCGGCGGAAGGCGAAATCCTTGCGCCGATCCGGCACAAATTGCATGTGGACGCGATGGGATGGACGGGATCAACCCCGGCGGGAGGAGCGGAAGGGGACGTGGTGGCCGTCAACATGTTCGACATCGAAAACGAGAGTAAGAATGTCGCGCACCTGAAAGGAAAAGTCGTTCTGGTCACGGCCAAAGGGAAGCCCAGCCAAAATGAGATGAATCTCTTTGCCCTGTTTGGCGATTTCCTGAAAGCTGCCGGACAGGCGGGCGCGATCGCGGTCATCGGCGGACAGGGCGGCGGAAGGTCCCACGGCATGAACCTGACGCACACGGGCATTCTCGGCTTCAACGCGGATTTTGCTGTGCCCGTGGTGTCCATGACCGCGGAAGACCAGGGACAGTTGGAACGTTTCCTGGAGCGCGGCATCACGCCGCGCGTGCGGTTCAATGTGCAAAATACGTTTACCAACGGCCCGGTGGAGACCGCGAACGTGGTCGGGGAGATTCGCGGGCGCGAACACCCGGAAGAAGTTCTGGTGGTGGGCGGGCATCTGGATTCCTGGGACCTGGCGGAGGGAACCACTGACAATGGGTCGGGCATTGCGACGACGCTTGGAGCTGCCGAAGCCATCCTACATTCCGGGCAGCGCCCGCGGCGCACCATTCGTTTTGTGTTATTCACGGGCGAAGAGCAAGGACTCGATGGCTCGTTCGCGTACGTCAAGCAGCACAAGGCGGAGTTGGGCAATCATCTTGGCGACCTGATTCTGGACTTCGGGCAGGGGCCGGTGAAGGGATTCCAGTTGGGCGGACGCGATGATTTGGTGCCGGCATTCGAGGCGTTCGTGAAAACACTTTCCAATTTTCAGCCGGTGCAGGTGGACGACAAAGTGGAATCGGGAACCGATACGTTGCCGTTTTCCATCGCCGGGCTGCCTGGGATAAACATGCTGCAGGAAACCGGCGACTACCTGTACACGCATCACTCCGCCGCCGATGCCTTGGAAGCGCAAAAACCTGACATCCTCACGCACAACGCCACGTTAATGGCCTTGGCGGCTTTTTGGATCGCGGACCGCCCCGAGCGTTTCGCCTCACCATGGCCCGCGGAACGCACCGCCAGAATGCTGCGCGCCCAGCACGAGTATGAGGAATTGAAGGCTTTCAACCTGTGGCCCTACGGCGACCTTGGCGCGGAGGAAAAGAAATATAATCCGCAGAATTAGTCATTGCACTTACCGCAAGCCGGGCTCACTTCCGGGCTAGGAAACATCGCGGGCGCTAGTTCGTGTTTGAGTTGCGCGATTGTGGGTCAAACACGTCGGGGAATCCTCAAAAATAAACTGCGCGCGCCAGGATGCTTGCTGCGGCGAACGGTAGCCGCCGCGTTCCACAAACGCCAGTTCCGCCTGTAGGGTTGCCAGCACATCCTTCTTTGCTTCCAGACATCTCTCCTGCCTCCCAGGAAAAGTCTGCCGTGTGGGCGAACAAACCGCAGTGACGCAGGGCACAGGGCTATGTAACGAAAGGCCACGCGTACCGTTAGAGGGCCTCGCGCGGCCAAATTGGAATTAGAGACTTCGCACATTCTTGTTAGAATTTAGGGGTTTGCCGGTGATTCCCGACGCGCATACCAGGGGATAGTTTTGAGAGCCGCTGACCCTCCCTTGGAGAACCGCAGAGTATTCTTGCTCATGCGTTTGGCCAAAACGATTTGCAGCGCTCGCACGTCCAAACAGCAAGACGGGAGAGGCCTTTTCGGTGCCCTTTGCATGAACACAAAGCTTGATCTTCGCCGGGCGACGAGGGAATTCGTGCCCATGGCGGCATTTCTACTTTTTGCGATGGCGGGTTGCTCCAAGGTGCAGCCGGCCAGTGTGTTGGGTGACGCTTCGCATCCCGCTCCCGTGCATTTCTATACCGTGGCGGAGGAAACGGCGCGAAGGCGCATTCAGGCTGTCGGCTCACTTTATGCGCTGGAAGAGAGCACGCTTAGCTCGGAAGTGGAAGGCCGGGTGGCTGAAGTGCTTGCCGACGTGGGCGACAACGTGCAGGAAGGGCAGCCGCTGGTGCGGCTCGATCCGAGGGAGCTGCAATTCGAAGTGGATCGCCAGCGCGGCATCGTTACGCAGGTACGAGCGCAATTGGGGATCGGGCCCAATGACCCGCCGCCCACCGACGCCAAGAAGATTGCTTCCGTCCAGCGCGCGGAAGCGGACTTGTTTGATGCGGATCACAAATACACCCGCGCGCAGGAGATGTTTCACGACAAGCTGATTTCACAGCAGCAGCTGGACGAGGCCGCCAGCCGCTACCAGAGCACGAAGGCATCCTATACAGTCGCCTTGCAGGAAGTGGACCGGCTAAAAGCGCTTCTGGTTTCGAGTGAGGCGAGTGAAAGACTGGCGGAGAAGAAACTGAACGACTCCACGATTCGCGCGCCTTATCCCGGCTCTATCAGGACGCGCGATGTGCATCCGGGCGAGTACTTGAAGGTGCAAAGCCCGGTGATGGTCCTTGTGCGAACCGACCGTTTGCGCGCGCGCCTGGCAGTGCCGGAGCGCTGGGCAGGATGGGTCAAGGATGGCGTCACCATTGATCTGCACGTGGACGCGTTTCCAGCGCAAACCTTTCATGGAAAGATTTCGCGCATCAACCCGGCGGTGGCGCAGGACTCGAGGACTTTCGAGGCCGAAGCGCTTCTGGTCAATTTGGATGGAAAGTTGAAACCTGGATTTTTCCTGCAAGCTTCCATTCCCAGCGAGAAGGAAGAGAAAACCATCTTCCTCCCGGAAAACGCGGTGAACTATCGCTACGGCGTGTACAAAGTGTTTCTGCTGAACGGCAACCGCGTTTCGGAGCGGCAAATTCGGCCGGCTGGACAAACCGAGGATGAACACGGGCGGCGCTTCGAGGTTGCTGAGGGCCTGAAGCCGGGAGACCGCGTGGCCGTTGCTGTATCGGGTGAGTTGCACGACGGCGCGATCGTCCAAGAACAGGGCGAAGGGAATACGGGAAACACGCCGGCAATGAAATAAGAGCCGCGCAACCACCATCACAGAAAAGCGTGAATCGACATGAAGCTCGCCGAAACTTGCGTCAAGTATCCCGTGTTCACGGTGATGCTGATCGCTTTTCTGGTGACCTTAGGGGCGTTCTCCTACCGCGACTTGGCCGTTGACCTCTTTCCTAAAGCTGACCCGGCCACGGTGAACGTCGAGGTCCGGCTGCCGGGCGCGACTCCCGAAGAAGTGGTGACCGGAGTCGTGTTGCCGCTCGAAGATGCTATCTCCTCCGTCAGCGGAATCGACGAAATTCAGGTGTATTCGTTTGAAGGTTTCGCGGATATTACCTGCACTTTCGTTTTGGAACGCGACATCGAGGGCGCGGCGCAGGACATTCGTGAAAAAGTAGCGGGCGCGATTGACCGCCTGCCGCGCGACACGTTGCCACCGATTATTACCAAGCTCGATCCTCAATCCGACCCCATCCTGACGCTGCTCGTGAGCGGCCCCATGAGCCGGCGGGAGCTGACGGAAATCGCGGACAAACAGGTGCGGCGAGCGATTCAGACCGTGGACGGTGTGGGCAGCGTCGAACTAAACGGCGGGCAGATGAGGCAAATTCGCGTTTTGCTCGATGCGCAGAAACTCACGGCGCACAATTTTACGGTTCTGGACGTCCGTGATGCGCTGCAACGAGAAAATATAGAAGCGCCAGGCGGCCGCATGATTACCGGGCCGCAAGAGTTGGGGCTGCGTACGCTGGGGCGCGTGACGTCTGCGGAACAGTTCGGCGAAATCGTGATCGGCACGCGCGGAGGCGCCCCGGTGCGCGTGCGAGACGTAGCCCAAGTGGAAGATGGCGCGCAGGAGTTACGCACGTGGTCCGCGTTGTTCGGAAAGGACGCGCCTCCCGAGGACGTCGTCTCCATTCAGGTGCTGCGGCAATCGGGCGTAAACACTGTGCGCGTAGCCGACGACGTGCGAGCGAAGGTGCAGGGGCTGCGCCCACAATTGCCGCCGGGCGTTCAGCTGCAGATCGTTCACGACATTTCCGATTTCATCAAAGCTTCCGTCCATTCGCTCATCGAACACTTGATTCTCGGGAGCATTCTCGCGAGCTTCATTGTTTGGGTTTTCATTCGCAATTGGCGCGCGGTGCTGATTGCGGGGGTCGCCATCCCGGCGTCCGTGATTGCCACATTTGCGCTCATGCGCGGGATGGACTTTTCGTTGAACAACATGACGCTGCTAGCGTTGACGCTGGCCGTGGGTATCGTCATCGACGACGCCATCATCGTCCTGGAAAATATCTTTCGCTACATGGAGGATAAGGGAAGAGACCGCGTTCAAGCGGCGATCGAGGCGACGAAAGAAATTGGGCTGGCGGTCATGGCCACAACGCTTTCGCTGGTGATTATTTTTCTCCCGATCGCGTTCATGACCGGCTACGCACGCAAGTACGTGAACTCCTTCGGATGGACCATGGCCATGGCCATCATGGTGTCGCTGCTGGTTGCGTTTACGCTGACGCCGATGATGAGTTCACGCATGCTGCAGCTAAGTGGCAAGGAAAAGAAAACACACTCCGTGGGATTTCTGCATTCCGTGGACGAATTTTATTTGAAAGCCTTGCGCTGGGCGCTGGCCCATCGCGGCACTATCCTCGTGATCTGCGTGCTTACGTTTCTTTCCACGTTTGGCTTTTATCATTTGGTGGGACGCGATTGGATCCCCGCGGATGATCAGAACGAGCTGATCAGCTCCTACACTCTTCCGGAAGGTACGTCTTTGGAAAAAACCACGAAGCTGGCGACGGAAATGTCGGAACGCGTCCTTGCGCTTTCCGGAGTGGCGCTGGTCGAGTCCTTCACGCACGGGCCCACAAATCATGCTCACCTTTTTATCGTGCTGGTACCGCGGAGCGAGCGGAAACGCAGTCACGTGCAGTTGGCCGCCGACGTGCGCAAAATCGAAAGCAGCTACCGCAACATAACCTATAACGTGCGCCTGCCTTCCGTTCTTGGCGGCGAAATCTATTTTCCCATCGCGGCGGTAATTCGCGGTCCGGAACTTTCGCGTCTGGCGGAAATAAGCAAAGCCGCTGCCGACCACATGGCCAAATATCCGGAACTGGTGGATGTCAATCCAAGCCTGAATCTTAATACGCCGGAGCTGCAGGTGAAAGTGGACCGGCAGCGCGCCGCGGACATCGGTGTTCGAATGACCGACGTGAGCGATGCGGTGCGGCTGTTCTATTCCGGCGAAGATGAAATTACGCGCTTCAAGGAAGGCTCGGAGCAGTATCCCGTAACAATGCAGTTGCTCCCGGAACAGCGCGACAATCCCGAAGTGCTGGCGCGCATGATGGTGCCTTCTTCGAAGCTGGGCCAGGTGCGCCTCGAAAATGTCGCGACGATTCAGCGCGGCGCCGGCCCCGCCACGCTGCAGCGCTACAACCGCGAGTTTCAGGTCAGCGTGTACGCCAATGTGGGCGCGGGTTATCCTCTGGACCTCGCCGCCGCGCACACGGTTCAGTCCATCAAGGAAGTGGGTCTGCCTTCGGGCTATTCGTACACGTTTACCGGGCAAGTGAAAGTTCTCGAAGAAACCACCTGGAACTTACTGCTGGCGATGCTGCTGGCTTCCATCTTCATGTACATGGTGCTGGCGGCGCAATTCGAAAGCTTCTCGTATCCGTTTATCATCATGCTGACGCTGCCGCTGAGCGTGCCATTCGCACTGTTCTCCTTGTGGATCACTGGACGTGCTCTCAGTTTGTGGAGCGCACTTGGCATGTTTTTGCTCTTGGGCATTGTGAAGAAAAACGGGATTTTGCAAGTGGACTACACGAACCGTCTGCGAGCCGGCGGAATGCCCTTGCAGGAAGCGATCCTCGAAGCCAACCGGGTGCGGTTGCGTCCGATTCTGATGACCACCCTTTCCATTATTGCCGGATTAATTCCCGTGGCCGTCGGCATTGGTGCCGGCTCGGAGCAGCGCGCTTCGATTGCGGTGACAATTATCGGCGGGCAGACGCTTTGCTTGCTGCTGACGCTGCTGGTCGTACCGGTGGCGTATTCCTACCTGGCGGAGCTGGAGGCCGTTTCCTGGACGGAATGGGCCGCACGAATCTTTGGCCGCCTTCCTAGCCCTCCAAAACCCTCCGACAACGACTGAGCTGGTGGGTTTCAAAATCCTTTTTCAGCGACGCCGCGCAGTTTGCCACGCTCCACCAAAGTTCTGCACGTAACTAAGAGCGGTTCAACGAGCGCCGTCACGAGCGCCGGGAGGCGGCTCGCTTGGATCCACGATTCTCCGAGAAAAAGGAAGGGTAAGGGTGTTCGGGAGTAACGCGAGGCGCGCGCAGAATGAGGAACAACTCGCTGGCCCAAAGCATAATGTCAAGCAGGCGCGCGCGCTCCAGATTCGTGAGATTTTCGCGCTGCAGGCTTATTTCGAGGGCCCGGCGCGAGCATTCTTCGATGAAGGCGCGCATCGCGGCGAGGTCCACGCGCTCTTCACGCGATTTTTGGCCGCGCTGATCCAGCATCTCCAATTTGGCGTAGCAGCGCAGGAGGAAATGGTTCAGGCATAGAACCTGCTGATCCAGGGAAGTAGCCGCGGCGCTGTGGCAAGCATCCTCGCTGCAGTTTCGTTCCACGAGCTTCGCGCCCACTCGATCCCCGCCTCGTGATTCGGAGTGTTCCCCCATTCCCTCTTTCCCCATCTCCTTCTTCTTCAATTAAGATGCGCTCGGCGACGCAGGCGTTGGCTTCCTGAACAATAGTCTCCTCGGTTATGAACCGCGTGTCAATAGAACTGGCACCTGTCCGTGGATTTTGCGGGACCGGCAGGTGCGCCCGCATGTTTTGTAGGCGTAAGGAGCGGTCCAGGTACGGAGCGATCAGGGCGCGCAGACGACGTACGCTGCGTTCACAATTTTTGTGCGCCTCACCGCCTTCCCAAAAAACAATAACAGTGATGAGGCGAGCTTCCTGGTGGGAGACCATGACGAGGCAGCCGGCGAAGCCGTTGATGTCCTCCAAACCGGATTGAATCGTGGCAGGGAGAAACAGCATGGCCTTGGCGGCTTGCTCGGGCTTGTCGACGAATTCAATGCTGAACGCCGTGAGACCGCGGGTTGCACAGGCGATGCGCGATTCGACTTTGCATTTGGCGCCGGAGATAGCGGTGAAAGTCGTGACAGATTTTCCGAGACTGTTTGACTGGCGAACTGGACTTGACACAAAACCTCCATCGATGACGGCCTACCCCCCCGGTAGAAGCCGGTAGAAGAGGGGAGGCGCATCCCCTTGCCCGTTCAGGGCAGGCTCGGATGCGCCTGCTGGGGCACAGGGGGACCGGGGTGGGCCCAGGGGTGGGCCCCCCCGGGTAAGAATCCCGGACACGAGCTTTCACAGGGAAGTAGTGCAGGGTATGTGAATTTCGTTTCAAAGAAAGGCAGAAAGCAGAAAGATTCCTCACCTGCTTCGCGGCTTCGGAATGACGGGCGGAGGCGTAATAGTCCAATTGTCATGCCTATCAAGCGATGAGCGCAGCATGCCGCACCCCCAGCTTGGAATGACCTTGTCTGAGCCAGATTCGCCAGATTCGAGGTTCCATTGCGAGTGGAGGCGGGGCGACGGTATACTCCATGCCCAAGTCGCGCGATGTGGCGCGAGAGGCCACCAGGCGGGCGGGTCCTGAGGCACGGGCGTGGATTTCTTTGCGTTTGACAAGGCCTATCTTGACAAGTGCGGGCGGGGGATGCTGCTCATGTTGGAGAACCGCTCGTTTGACCACATGCCGGGCGCGCTGATGGACACCGACAAACGCATCGGCGGCGTGGATCCCGCAAAACACAAAAATCCCGATGCCACCGGCGAGATGATCCCCGTTCAGCCGCTTGCGGAATTCCAAGGGCAACTTGACCCTGATCCGCGCCATCACTTTCCAGGCGTGGACCTGCAGATTTTCGGGGGCGCACTGCCAGGGCCTGCCCGCGTAGCCAACATGCAGGGCTTCGTGAAGAGCTATTTCCAACAGCAGCAGGACGTCGACCAGTCGCACAAAAACATGTATTACTTTCCGCTGAAGAAGATGCCTGTCTTGACTGGGCTTGCCCACGGCTTCTCCCCTGGGCTGGCGTTGCGCGCGGGAGGGTTCCCTCAGTTGTTCCGGCTATTTTCGTGGGGCGGCAAAGAAGGCACGCACACGATCGCGAACGTAAACACAAGTTTGCTGGGTGGCTCGGCGAGGCCGTCGCTCGATAAGCGGCTGAATGGCAATGCTGAAGTTTCCACAGGCGTTGCCCTTGTGTTTTGTGACTCTCCCGCACTAAACTCCTGCCAGCAATTATTTTCGTCAGCCGCCTCCATCCTTTGAGGGATTCCAAGGCTCGCGTGGGTGTGGAGTTTGAGGAGAGAGAAACATGGAAAAATTATTGTGTGCCTGTTTTGTGCTGGTACTTGTGGTGTGCTTTGCTTCCACCGCTTGGGGACAGGCGCAGATTACTTCGGGAACCGTGCAAGGGGATGTGTTTGATGAAAAAGGCGGAACTATCGCCGGTGCAACGGTAGAGGCAAAAAACTTAGACACCAATTTTACGCAGACGGAGACGACGAATACCGACGGGCACTTTGCTTTTTTGAGTCTCGCTCCGGGGCGCTATACCCTGACGATAAGCAAACAAGGATTCGCCACGGTTCTGCAGCAGAACGTGAATTTGACCGTGGGTGAGACGATCAATATCCCCGTGACCCTAAAGGTTTCCGCGGTGGCGCAGCAAATCGTTGTCACCGACGTGCCGGTAGTTGAGGTGACGAAGACAGAATCAGCCTCAACGCTCGATGAGCTCACCGTCAGCTCGACGCCCGTGCTGAGCCGTAAGTTTGAAGACCTGCTCACACTCACGCCTGGCGTGGCCATCACTCAGGGGCCTGATGGCGACGAAATTAACTTCAACGGCCAGCGCGGGATTTTCAATAACGTCAGCCTCGATGGCGGCGATTATAACAATGGCTTTTTTGGCGAGCAGGAGGGAGGGCAGCGTGCGGCGATCGACATCACGCTCGATGCGGTCAAGGAATTTCAGGTCGTAGCCAGCGGCGCGAATGCCGAATTCGGCCGGACTGCCGGTGGGGTAGTAAACGTCATCACAAAATCGGGCACGAATGACCTGCATGGTAGTGCTTTTGAGTATTTTCGGACGGAAGGCTTGTCTGCTGCGACCTCGAATGGTCAGTCGCTTCAGGATTTCCGCCGCAATCAGTTTGGCGGCAGCTTTGGGGGGCCAATTAGGCGCGACAAACTGTTTTTCTTTGCCGCTGGTGAGGGCATTCGCGAGAATCTGAATCGCAAAAACTTGAGCGCGCCAATTGGAACGACATGTCCGACGAATATCGCGTTTGACGGCACCGCCGCTACCGATGCTGCAATCCTGGCTGCTCCAGACTGCCAACGGGTCGCGCTCCTGAACTTTATGAAAACCTCGTTCAACGAGACGGATGGCGCTCCGATAAACCACGCCATCCGTAACGGAGCTGTGTTTGGAAGGATCGACTACAACCTGAATGCGAAGAACCAAATTTTCGGCTCCTATAACTATGACTATTCGAAAAACTCGAACCAAACCTTTGATGTGCCCGCCTATGGGACCACGGCGAACGGCATCGAGGGACCCTCGAAGATTCAAGCGGTCAACACAAACTGGTTCAGCACAATCTCTGGGACTAAACTGAACGAAGCGCACTTTACCTACGCGCGGGAGAACCGGCCGCGCAACGCGATTAATCCAACAAGCGTGCCGGACACGAACATTGGTTCCGTGAACAGCCCCACATCGTTTGCCTTCCGGTTCGGACAACCCTTCTTTCTCGAGCCGACAATCGATGAAATCTTCTGGCGCACTGATGCACGAGATAATTTCACGGCGATCCGTGGCAAGCACACGGTGAAATTCGGCGGGGAATGGGTACACAGCAACAATACGCAAATCTTTCGTGGTTTTTTCAAAGGCCTCTACTTTTTCGATAACGCTGTCGGATTCATGCACTACGTGACGGATGGACCGACGGTGCAAGAATGCGCCAACGGAAGGTATGTGGTTCCCCCCGCCACTTGCGCGAGCGTCGGCTCGACATTCGACGGCGGCCCCCTCTTCCTGTTCCTTCAGCACGGACCCGCGACGCAAGGAGAGACGTTTGACCAGTCCGGATTTTCGTCGATTAACAACGAAAACTTCGCTTTGTTTGCGCAGGATACATGGAAGGTTACGCACAACTTTTCTTTCAGCTACGGGCTTCGCTGGGAAGCACAGCACTTCCCGGGCCCAGTGATTCCCCCGTCGCAGACGGCCTACGGTCAATATCTGAATACTAGAGGGTTCCCAACAAATGGGACACTGCCGAATCAGAACAAGATGTTCCAGCCTCGTGTAGGCTTTGCCTGGGATATCCGAGGAAACGGGAAGGCGGCCCTGCGCGCGAGCTGGGGCATTTACAATGCCAATCAAAATATGCTGACCCAAGTCGGGTCGATCACCACCAACGGTGTACAACAGCAGTCCTTTGCCGCCGGCTCTGCGTTTGGCGCGCCGCCTGCATTCGGCCAGAACGCAGGACCCATCAACAATCCTCCGCCAAAGGGCACGCCGCCTCCCGCTGGAGCCTCAATCCAAGTCTTCGACAAGGCCTATGCCAATCCACGAATCTATACGACCGATGTGGGTTACGAGCAGGAGATCGCCTCCGGCTGGGCCGGATACATTGATCTGGCAATGTCCAAGGGCGTACATCTGACGCGCTTCGTCAATCCTAACGTGTGTTGCTCCAGTGCCGATTTGATTCCAACTGCGGACGTAAATCTCGGCAGCGGGCCTTCCTACAGTGGTGCACCGCCATTCCCGAATCTGGGCGGGATCACGGATACTGCCAGTTCAGCGAAGTCGCTCTATCGCGGGGCGACCATCGGAGTCCGCAAGCGATTGAGCAACCGATTCCAGTTGGAGGCAAACTACGTCTGGTCCGAGGATTTGGACGATGACTCCAATGAGAGGGATCCATTCAGCTTCCGTTACTACGACTTTTACAACCTTAAGAAGGAATATTCTTACTCCGACCGGGATGAGAAACACAAATTCAATTTCGTTACGCACGCTGATTTGCCCGGGAAAGTTGCTCTCGATGTGCGTATGCAGGCACACACGGCACAGCCTTATAGTGCCAACCCCAACGCAACAGGGACGGGTCCGCTTTGCAGCAACTCTGAGGCGGCGCACCGAGTTCAACGCGGCGCAGGACCCGGCGGAACAAACATTGATTGCGGAAGGAATTTCCTCCGTAAGGACAATGGATACTTTGCATTCAATTTTGGAGCGGCCAGACCACTTCAATTAGGAGAGCGCTACAAAATCATCCCAAAGATCGAAGTCTTCAACCTGTTCAACAACAAGAACAACATCAACACCATCAGCGGGAGCGGCACGCCGTTGTTTGATTTCGACGGCTTCATTCGCCAGGGGGTAGGTGACCCCCGCGAGGCGCAGTTGTCGGTGCGTTTCGAGTTCTAGTTAACCAGCAAAGGGACCGGCGCTGCCTGAGACGCTTTGGCGGAGCAGGGAGCTGCTAGCTTAGCAGCTAGACTAGGGCCCAGCCTTTAAGAGGGGCACAAGGTACCGTGCCCCTCTTTTCATTTGGCCGTTGCTTGGAAAACTGACGATACTTCTTGACACAAGCTCCCGCGACATCTCTTGCGAGAGATGCGTTAATCCCCGACAATAGTGCTTTTACGAAAGAAAGAGGGCTTTTTCCAATCGAGCGGTCGTGGATTCCCTGACCAAATGCGAGTGAGATGTCGACTCAGCCGAACTCAGTAAAACGATTCATTGCCTACTTTTCGATGGAAATTGCGCTGGAGAACGCCATGCCCAGCTACAGCGGGGGGCTCGGCGTGCTGGCAGGCGACACCATTCGCGCCGCCGCGGATTTGCGCCTGCCGATGGTGGCCGTCTCGCTGCTTTATCGCAGGGGCTACTTTACACAGCGCCTCGCGGAAGACGGCCAGCAAACGGAAGAACCGGTGGACTGGCGCGTCGAAGACTTCTTGACCGAGGAGCCGGAACGCGCCAGCGTTCCAATTGAAAATCGCCGCCTTGAGCTTCGATGCTGGCGCTATTCGGTCAAAGGCGTTCATGGATTCGAAGTGCCGGTGTACTTCCTCGACGCGGACCTGCCTTCGAACACGGAATTCGATCGCAATCTCACCGGCTCATTGTACGGAGGAGACTCCTACTACCGGCTTTGTCAGGAGGTTGTGCTCGGCGTGGGTGGCGTGCGCATGCTGCGCTCGCTGGGATACAACGATCTGACACGGTTCCACATGAATGAAGGCCACGCGGCACTTCTTGCTTTGGAATTGCTGGGCGAAGAAGCGCGGAAGGCGGGACGTACGTCCATCCGCGGGGAAGACATTGAACGGGTCCGCAGCATATGCGTTTTTACCACGCACACGCCGGTTCCTGCGGGGCACGACCGGTTCCCGATGGAATACCTGACCCGCGTGTTCCCCGAGCAGATGAACTTTTTTGATTTGAGCGATGCTTCGGCGGCGGACTTGGTGAAGCGGATTCTGCAATCGGAGCACAATGTTTCCGGTTTGCAGGAAGCGGCACGACAAGGCGCTTCAGTGAACATGACGCAGCTTGCGCTAAGCCTGAGCACCTACGTCAATGGAGTGGCGAAACAACACGGCGAAACTTCGCGCCAGATGTTTCCCGAAGTGCCAATCCAGGCCATCACCAATGGCGTCCATGCCGGCACGTGGACTTGCCCCGCGTTCCAGCAATTATTCGACCGCTACATTCCTTCTTGGCGTGAGGACAATTTCAGCTTGCGAAGCGCGCTCGGCTTGCCGGCGGAAGATGTGTGGGCGGCGCACCTCATCGCCAAGCACGAATTGCTCGAAGTAGTCCGCATGAAAACGGGCCTGCATTTTGACCCCGAAGTATTTACGATCGGCTTTGCGCGCCGTGCCACCGGATACAAGCGTGCGGACCTCATTCTTTCTGACCTTGATCGCTTGCGCCAGATAGCGAAAGACGCCGGCCCTTTCCAGATTATCTTTGCTGGCAAAGCTCATCCCAATGACGCGGGCGGCAAAGACATCATTCGCCACATTTACAAAGCGAAAAAAGCGCTGCGGAAAAATGTTCCGACGGTGTTTCTGGACGACTACAACCTGGAACTCGGCGGAAAAATGACTTCCGGCGTGGACCTTTGGCTGAACACGCCTCAGTTTCCTCTCGAGGCTTCCGGCACGAGCGGCATGAAGGCGGCGCTCAATGGCGTACCCAGCTTGAGCATTTTGGATGGCTGGTGGGTCGAGGGCCACATCGAAGGGGTGACCGGCTGGTCGATTGGTGAGCCTCGCCGCGGGTCTGGGGATGGCACGGCCATTGACAATCAAGCGGAGGCGGAATCGCTTTATGCGAAATTGGAAAGCATCATCCTTCCCCTGTATTACAGTGAACGCCACAAGTTTCTAGAGGTCATGCAGCACGCCATCGCCATCAACGGCTCATTCTTTAATACGCAGCGCATGGTGCAGCAGTACATCACGGATGCTTACCTCCGCTGAGGCCCTCCCCTTTGCCCATGTCTCGGGTTAACGCGAGCCCGGGGATCAACGAAGACAGTTCTTGTACAACGCCATGCCGACAGCAGCATCCATGCCGAGCTTTTCGAGCGCAGAGATCTCGCGCCTCGTTCGAATGCCGCCGGCCGCGATGATGGGATGAGACGTAGCGTGCCGTAATTTCCGGAACCATTTGAGGTTAGCGCCCGTCATGGTGCCTTCGCGGTTCACGTCTGTGCACAAAAACCCCGCGCAATACGGCTCAAGTTGCGCCATCACTTCTTCCGCTTGAAGAGCAACGCGCCGGCGCCAGCCGTGGATGGTAATTCGCCCTTGCAAGGTGTCCAGTGCGATGACCATGCGTTTGCGATTTACTTCCCTGGTGATCTGCCGCAGGAAGCGCAGATTCACTTTTCCGTCGCGAAAAACAGCGCTGCCGACCACAATCTGATTCGCTCCCCACGCCGCGATCTTCTCGGCACGCGAAACCGTGCGAATTCCTCCGCCCACACGAACTTTCATTTTGAATTTTGTTCTAGCCTGAGTGCAGAGTGCGCGGACAAGCTCGTCGTTCGACCCCTTGCCCATGGCCGCGTCTAGATCGATGATATGAAGCCATGTATACTTGCTGAATTCGTGCAGCAAGCCAAAGACATCCGCAACGGCGAGCTCGCGCTTTCGGCCGCGCACCAATTGAACGGCTTGCCCGTCCTGGAGATCGATGCAAGGAATCAGCACGGCAAACGAACCTCGATTCCGTTCGCAGCGAGAAAATCTTTCAATGCGCGGATAGACTGCACGCCATCGTGAAAGATCGAAGCGGCCAGCGCTGCGTCCGCCGCTCCTTTCTTGAAAATTTCAACAAAATGTTCCGGCAATTTGGCGCCCCCGGAAGCGATCACCGGAACGGACACCGCTTTGGAGATTTCCGCGGTCAGCTTCGTGTCGAAGCCGATCTGCGTTCCGTCGCGATCCACGGAAGTAAGCAGAATTTCGCCCGCGCCGGAAGAAACACCTTCTCGCGCCCACTCGATGGCGTCGCGGGAGGCGGACTCGCGCCCACCGCGCACCATGACCTCCCAGTGACTGCCATTGCGCTTCGCATCGATGGCCAGGACCACAGCCTGTGCGCCGAACTCGCGTGAAAGCTCGGAGATCAACGCGGGCCTTTGGACTGCGGCGGTGTTCACGGTGACTTTGTCCGCACCGGCTCGCACCACGGCGCGCCCGTCTTCGAGCGTTCGAATGCCGCCGCCTGCGGTGAGTGGAATGGAAAGCTCCGCTGCGACGCGCCGGATGGTCTCCAGGAAAGTGGGGCGCCGGTCGCGCGAAGCAGCGATATCGAGAACGACCAGTTCGTCGGCGCCTTCGGCGTTGTAGCGAGAGGCAAGAGCCACGGGGTCGCCCGCGTCGCGCAGGCCAGCAAAGTTCACGCCTTTTACGACGCGCTCGCCGTCCGTATCGAGACACGGAATGATGCGATGCGCGAGGCTCATGCGGCTAACCTCAAAAAGTTTTCTAGAAGACGAGAGCCGGCGTCGCCGCTTTTTTCAGGATGGAACTGCACGCCGCAAAGGTGTCGCTCTTGCACGACTGCCGCGAAGGGCGCTCCATGAAAACAAGTGGCAATGGTTGAACCATTCGAACCGGGCGCGGCGTAGGAATGCGCAAAATAAAAATAGGCGCTGGAATCGATTCCCGCGAGCAATCGTGACTCGCGACTTGCCGCAATTTGGTTCCATCCCATGTGCGGAAGTTTCACGCTGGAAGGCAAGGCGCAGACCTTTCCGGGTAACAGGCTGAGCCCGCGCAATTGCGGGGCCTCGGCGCTCGACTCGAACAGTACCTGCAATCCCAAGCATATACCCAGAAAAGGCACACCGCGCTGGATGGCATCGACCAGGGGCTGGCGCGTCTTCTGTTCGTCAAGAGCGCGCACCAGCGCGGAATAGTGTCCCACACCGGGCAAAAGCAAAGCTTCGGCTCTTGCAATGTGTTCTGGCGCGCCAGTTCGCTCCGACTCCGCGCCCAGCCGGTGCAGGGCGCGCTCGACGGAAGGCACATTGCCCGCCCCATAATCAATGATGGTGACTTTCATAACAGCCCCTTGGTGCTGGGCAAGACTTTTCGCAAACGTTTGTCTTTCGAGACGGCAAAGCGCAATGCTCGCGCAAAGGCCTTGAATACCGCCTCCACCTGGTGATGCGAAGAGCGACCATACAACACGCGCAGGTGAACATTGGCCTTTGCGGCTTGTGCAAAACCGTGAAAAAAATCCTCCAGCAGTTCCACTTGAAAGTCGCCAACGCGGTCTGCCGCGATTTTCGCGGTCACGACGCAGCAGGGCCGACCGCTCAAATCCACAGCGGCAGCAGCGAGCGTTTCATCCATCGGCATAAGGAAATAGCCCGCACGCAAAATACCTCGCTTGGTGCCAAGCGCTTTCTGCACGGCTTGGCCTAAAGTAATGCCTACGTCTTCCACGGTGTGGTGTTGGTCCACGTCCAGATCGCCGCGCGCGTTTACGTCCAGGTCAAACGCGCCGTGGCGAGCGACCAGGTCCAGCATGTGGTCGAAGAACCGAATCCCCGTGGCGATACATGCTTTTCCGCGTCCGTCCAGATTCAGTTTCAGCCGGATGTCCGTCTCCTTCGTTTTTCGATGAATTGTCGCGGTGCGAGCCATGGTCAATTCATTTTGGAGTGACGCCATTTTGCGCCGAGGGTTTCCATTCCCTCCGTATGGCCTTGAGCAAGCGATGCATTTCCGACGAAGTGCCCATGGTGATGCGCACGAAGCCGCTCCCCATGTCCTTGCTTCGGTCCCGGAGCAAAATGCCTTTCCGTTCCAGGCTACGGCACAGCGCTGGGCCATCGGGGCCAAAGTCCGCCAGGAGAAAATTTCCCGCGCTTGGGTACGTCTTCACGCCTAATTCTGATAATTCTTTGGCTACCCACACGCGCAGACGCTTTACTTCGGCAACATACGCTCGCATCCTTGCGGAATCGCTAGCTGCCGCCTCCGCTGCAATCAGCGCAGCCAGATTGACGGGATAAGGCGGCATCGCGCGGCGCACCAGAGCCAGCGACTCCGCGGACGCGAGCACTGCGCCGAGCCGCAGTGATGCGAGCCCGGCAACCTTGGAAAACGTTCGTGCGACAAACAATTGCGAATACTTCTGAATCCACGGCAAAGCGGTGAAATCGGAGAACTCCGCGTAAGCTTCATCCATCACGACCACCGTTTGCGTTGCCGCCTGCAGGATGCGTCGCAGCTCTTTTTCACCGATTAGCGTGCCCGTCGGATTGTTCGGATTGGCGATAAACAGGACGCGTGGGTTTTTGCGCAGCCCCGCAAGCACTTCCTCGGCTGGAAACTCCATATTCGCGCCGTAGCGGACGGGACAAACTCGCCCCCCGGCGATCTCGGCCCAGTAGCGATACATGGAGAACGTTGGCTCGCAGATCAAAATGCTCGTGCCCGGCTCGACGAACGTGTCAAAGAAAACGCGCAGTGCGTCGTCGCCGCCGTTGGTGAGCAACAACTCTTCGGGGCGGACGCCAAAATAACGCGCCAGCCGTTCGGTAGGCTTCCCATATTCCGGATAGGTTGCCAGTTGCTTGGCCGTGAGCTTTGCGAGCGCGCGCCGTACTGCCGGCGAGCAGCCGGAAGTGTTTTCGTTGAAGTCCAAGCGCATTTTGCCGGTTCGTCCTTCGGCGGGCGCCTCGTACGTGTGGCGATTCAGGATGGCTTGGCGCACCGGCAAACGCACTTTCATCGGCGGATCCTCACGGCATTGCGATGAGCCATCAGGCCTTCGGCTTCCGCAAGAGTCTCTACGGCCTCGGCGAGATGGAGAAATCCCCTATCGGTGATGGTTTGCACGCTGATGCATTTTACAAAGTCGGCCGTCGAAAGTCCGCCGCGCCTGCGCGCCCAACCGCCCGTAGGCAGAACGTGATTGCTCCCTGTGGCGTAATCGCCGAGCGGCTGGGCTCCCCACGGACCAAGAAACACGGTCCCCGTCGCCCGAACTCTCGAAAGCGACTTTGCTCCATTTTCCGGAAGACTAAGATGTTCGGGGGCGAAACGATTGATGAATTCGCACGCCTGTTCAGCCGATTCCGCTATTAGGATTGCCCCTGAAAGTCGAGTCGAGCTGTGAGCTGCACCGTTCGGGAGTTGCGCGAGCTGTTTTTGGATTTCACGTTGAACCTCGCGGGCAAGAGCATCTGAAGTCGTGACAAAAAAGCTTGCCGCGTCCCTGGCATGTTCCGCTTGGGCAAGAAGGTCAGCCGCAATCCAGCGTGCATTGCCATGCTCCGCAAACACAATGGCCTCTGTGGGACCAGCTGGCAAATCGATCGCGCACTCGCTGCTCACGATCTGCTTGGCCGCAGTGACGTACTTGTTCCCGGGGCCAAAAATCTTGTCAACGCGCGGCACACTTTTGCTTCCGTAGGCCAGCGCGGCGATGGCTTGAGCCCCGCCGATGCGGGCGATCCGTTCCACCCCCAGAATCCCGGCCGTGGCCAGCAACTCAGGATTCGGTTTGGGGCAAACGGCGACGATGTTCGGCACGCCCGCAACTTTTGCAGGAACAACGGTCATCACCAGCGTCGAAACGAGCGAAAATCTGCCCCCTGGGACGTAACAGCCGATCGCTTCGATCGGCCTGACAACCTGATGAATCTTCACTCCGGGCGTGGTTTCGACAGTCCAGCGGCGAGGAAGCTGTTTTTCGGCCACGCGCCGAACGTTGGCCGCAGCTTTCTCGACGGCTTTTCGAAACTTCGCACTGGTTTCTCTTTGGGCGGCGCGGATTCCCTTTTGCGTGACCCAAACGCCGGTTTTGGTCAAGTCGGTATAATCGAATTTCTTTGTGTAGGCAAAAAGTGCGGCATCCCCCCTCTTTCGCACATCGGCAACAATTTGCGCGGCAATCGCCTGTGCTTCGGTGTCTGGCCGCGCGCGACGCGCCAGCAACCACTTTTCCGCTTGAGGCGTGAGCTTGAGAATTTTCATCACAACACGATTTTGTTTAAGGGATACTCGACAATCCCTTGCGCTTTCGCTGCTTTCAGTTTTGGCAAAATCTGCCGCACAACCGCTTCTTCGATTATCGTGTTGACCGCCACCCAGTCCGGATCGCTCAAGGCGGAAATCGTCGGCTTCTTGAGCGCCGGCAGCACGCCCAGGACTCCGGGCAAATCGTCGCGATGCACGTTGAGAAGCAAGCCCACTTTACTCGCCGCCGCGATGGCTCCCTGCAGCATCAGTATCAAGTTCTCAGCTTTTTGACGCTTCCAGCAGTCCGCCGCCGCAGGGCGGTTCATGATGAAGACCGTCGCGGATTCGAGAACTGTATCCACGATCCGCAGGCGGTTGGCGCGCAGCGACGAACCCGTTTCTGTTACTTCTACAATCGCATCCGCAAGTTGCGGCACCTTCACTTCCGTAGCGCCCCACGAGAACTCCACGCGAGCCTTAACGGCGTGTTTGGCCAGATATTTTTCCGTGATTCGCACAACTTCCGTGGCAACCACCTTCCCCTCCAAGTCCCGCGGTCCTCGAATTGCCGAATCCTCCGGAACAGCGAGCACCCAGCGCACGCGCGCCAGCCTTTGTTTGGCGTAAACCAGTTCGGACAGCTCCTCCACGTCGGCCTCCGTCTCCACCACCCAATCGTGCCCGGTGATTCCGGCGTCGAGAGTTCCTGATTCAACGTAGCGCGCCATTTCCTGGGCGCGCACCATTAAGCATTCGATTTCAGGATCATCGATCGTGGGGACGTAGCTGCGCGAACTTAGTGCGATTTTCCAGCCCGCCCGAGCAAAAAGATCGAGGGTCGCTTCTTGCAGGCTCCCTTTAGGAATTCCTAGCTTTAGCAGGCTCATCGGCGTTTCTCCGTTCCGTAAACTTCGGCGGGCGAAAACGTCCGATCGGTAATAATCTTCGCGTTGCCTCCGGAGTCCAGGGCGCGAAAGAAGCAGCTCCGATACCCTTCGTGGCACACGCCCGGTCCAACGGCTTCGACGCGCACCAGCAGCGCATCCGCGTCGCAATCCACGCGAATCTCGCGGACGCGCAAGACGTGCCCGCTGGATTCCCCCTTTTTCCAAAGCTTGTTTCGGGAGCGACTGAAAAACACGACTTCGCCCGAGCGTTGCGTCTCGCTCAGCGAATCCTCGTTCATGAAGCCGAGCATTAGAACCTCGCCGCTTCGCTCGTCCTGAATAATGGCTGGCACCAGCCCGCCGCCTTTGTGAAAGTCAATATTCATTCCCGTTGCCTCCCGAATTTTTCAGCTGTAAAAACAAAAAACCCGCCAGGCTTTGCTGCGCCGGCGGGCCGAAGGGTGCTTTGTTCTAGCGCGTTGCTATGCACACCTCAGCGGGCGCGGCGTGTGGCCGTGATGATGATGGTGACGATGCGCCCGGAATGTGCGCTTGCGTTCCATTGCGAGATTCAAAAATAAGGCAAATCTATGTGCATGTCAACCGCGGTCTGCTTACGACCGGCTCGGTCCGGTCGAGCCATGGTTTCTACCATTTGTTTTGTTGTACGATTCTGGATGGGGGCCCCAGACTTGCTAGAATTGTATGTGCACAATGGCTGAGGGGAACCTACATGACAGAAAAGGTTAAAAAAGATGAGCTGGCCTGGAAGAATCGGCTTACTCCGAATCAATACTACGTGACCCGGCAAAAGGGAACCGAGCCTCCTTTCACAGGAGAATACGAGGATACAGAGACGCCTGGAACGTACAAATGCGTATGCTGCGGCCAGCCCCTATTTCGCTCGGAGACGAAATACCATTCCGGCTCCGGCTGGCCCAGTTTCTACGCCCCCGCCAATCCAGAAGCCGTTGAAGAGGAATCCGACACCAGCCACGGCATGCGCCGCACAGAGGCGAAATGCAGCCGCTGCGATGCCCACCTGGGTCATGTTTTTGATGATGGCCCCCAGCCCACGGGATTGCGCTATTGCATCAACTCGGCCGCACTGGATCTGCAAGAAGACTAAAGCGCCTCAGTCGAAACCGAGGCGCTCTTCTTCATTTTTCTTGCTCAAGGGAATCAGAGAAATCAAGCTGCCGGGCAGGAACACGCCACCATTTCTGCAACCGGGCTGCGTTCCCAGACGGCAATCAGCAGCACCTTCGTTCCTGACGGATACTTGAACACATAGTAGGTATAGGCGCGGCCCTGGACTTCATAAAAGTTAGGCCGGCGCGGATCGGGGCGCGACGGAGCCCCGCTGGTCAAAAGCTGGCGCAATTCCTCAACCTGCTCTTGCGAGTGATTTCGCAGGTCTTCCAATAGGGGCGGTTGTTTTGTAACTGGCATCGTCATTAGGTTGCTCCGCCACATTCCAGCTATCTTCTCCTCATCTACATAGACGAAAGAAACGCCAAAATGTTTCATGCGTTGCAAAGACTTGTGTGCATTTCGCAGACAAATTGGCCGGTGAGCTATTTTTGTCGAATCGCAGAGAAGGCTCAGTTTCTGCTGCCAAAAGGTCTCAAACCCGAAGTTCCTCTTTTCGCGCCCAAAACATCCGCAGGCTCGCAATGCGGATAAACCTCAGGACGTGCTGGCCGTACCGGAAATTACCCACGGAATTCCTGCGTATTCCCAGTTTCCTCTCTGGCCGTTTTTTGGTGTAATAGGTGGCGTGTTAGTACCTTCGTCGGTACTTGCGCGGCGCATGCTTCCTTGAGATAGTGCCGTGCGGATCCTTCAAAGAGAGGGATGCTCAAAAGTGGCAAAAGAAGATAAGGACGGGTTTTCCAGGGACCGTCGCCGGAAGCACCACCATTGGCTGGTCAGCGTGTACTATGCCGATGGCGAGAAGTTCGGCCGCGTGTACACCGACAAAGACAAAGCTACACGCTTCGCAGAACGCCAGCGCCGCTCGCCAGTGGTAAAGACTGCTCGCGTTACCCAGGTCTCCTGATCACTTTGGCAGTGCTGCATTGATTGCTCCGTTCCGCGCGGGTTTGTAGCTGCTCGTCAGGCGTGCTATAAGAAGAAGGTACTTAGGCGGCCTTAGTATAGTGGTAGTACGGAACCTTGCCAAGGTTCAGGTGTCGGTTCGATTCCGATAGGCCGCTCCAACATTCTAAAGGACTTCGCGCCACCGCCTCATTTTCCATATTTTCCAAAACTACAATTTGTTGCCAATCTTGGAGGAAAATTCGGCTTGTGCGTGCTCAAGCGGGATCTCTCCCGTGTACAGCGCCGACAATCGCAGCTGACGTATGCCCTATCTGCTGGCGAAGGACGGCGGGGTTTATTCCGGCGAGTTCCCACCTGCGGTTGCAGCCCCGACGAAGGGCGTGCATACCTGCTTTCTTTAGACCCAGAGTTCTTAGGGCCGGGTGGTTCAAGTGCTTTCATGCCCTCGGCCGCGGCGGAGAAATTTCCACCTTCACGGTGCGCTATACTCGTATAGCGAGGTGTTTATGTTGGCTATTCGACTGCCGCAGTCCATTGAAAAACGCCTTGAGAAGCTGGCCCGGCGCACCGGGCGTACCAAAACCTACTATGTCCGTGAAGCTATCCTCGAACATTTGGAGGATCTCGAGGACATGTATCTGGCCGAAGGCGCGCTGGAACGCGTCCGTAGCGGTGAAGAGCAGACCATCCCGCTAAAGGACGTCGTGAAACGTCATGGCCTACAGCGTTGAGTTGTCAGCCGAGGTTGACCGGGAACTCGACAAACTCGACGCGCAGCACAGCAAGCGTATTCTGAAGTTCCTTCATGAGCGGGTTGCCAAGCTGGACGATCCATGCAGCATCGGGGAGGCGCTGCACGGCTCGCGACTTGGAGAGTTCTGGAAATATCGCGTGGGCGATTACCGGCTCATCTGCAAGATCGAAGACGATCGTCTGATGGTTCTGGTCCTCCGCATCGGAGATCGCAAAGAAATCTATCGCTAGCGCGTTACCTGAAACTGTCCTGATGATCCAGCCGCTAGAATCAGCAGCTGCCAATTTGGCCCGGGGAATTTGCGCATGAGGCCACCGCAGGGATCTTCAATGCCTACGTGGCAATACAGGTGTGGGCCGGAACTCCTGATCGCACCAAGCCTTTCCGGC
>Ga0209804_1000107_pt1 | contig 70740 bp, 67 predicted proteins | sample GraSoiAngelo_139_FD_185896 | JGI IMG/M metagenome (GOLD analysis project Ga0209804, IMG submission 185896) | Grasslands soil microbial communities from the Angelo Coastal Reserve, California, USA - 14_0929_12_20cm (SPAdes) (version 2) | ecosystem: Environmental > Terrestrial > Soil > Grasslands ... | reverse complement strand
AAAAAAAAGCAGAAATAATGACTCTAGTGAGACGGAGTGGCGGCGCCGAGCAGAGCTTGCGCCGGGAAAAAACTAATCCATAAGGATGCGCTTGACTCCCAGCAGCCTGGCCTGATCGAGTACCTGTTCCCACTAGCACGGCGCCGAGGCGGCCAGGTCTGCTATGTCCCCGGACCACGGACCCAAGACAGGCGCCTCCAAACATGCTTGGCGGCATGTACGCAGAGCACGAGAAGAAGGTCTTCGGGAGAAAGGGTGTGGACCTGTAGTTCGTTGAGCTTGATAACGTGGGCTGTCTAGGCTACTTCCAGCGAATCGCCGGCCTGCGCGAGCGCCCCTCCGACAAGCTCCGCTTCTTCGCTCGTCTGGCACATTCGCGCCCAGTGTCGGCGAGTGGACCCTACGGCAGCTTCCTGCGCGGCTGTTTCCGCTCTATCGCGTGATTCGCGCCTATTCCGTCTGCTCCGAAAGCTAATTTGAAATGTCGTGATTCTGAGCCGGGCGCCGGGCTCCGGGCTGGCGAAGAACCTTCCCTGCACTCGAACCGAGCCCCTGTCACCCTCTGGCATTCGCCTTGGCTCGCGCTACACCCGCCCGCAACGCTTGTTCCACCATGCGCAGATATCCCGCCTTATCCATCGCCGCCATTACCGTCGCCGCGACTCCGCCCGGCGTAGCCGCCTCGTGTACCAGTTCGTTGACCGAGAGCTTGCCTTCTCGCCACAACAGAATCCCGTCCGCCAAGCCGTGGGCAGCAGCGATCCACGCGCTTTTGCGGTCCAGTCCGATTTTCTCCGCGGCTCCGGCCAGAGTAGCCAGGGCATGATATCCGTGGCTCGTGGAATAGGTGACGGTGAACGCATCGAAACGGGACTCCGGAATCTCCGCCACGGCTCCTACCCGCGCAAACAACTTCCTGACCTCCTCCCGAGCTTCTGCTGGCAGCCCTCGCGCAAACGTAATTGCGGTTAATCCACGTCGGGTGCGGCAAGCTGGACTCGGCATAGCCCGAGCCCATTGGACAGATTTCCCAGCTTGCCCTTGCAGGGTCCTTAGTGGAACCCCCGCCGCCAGGCTTATCGCCACAAGGGGCCGATCAACTCGCCCAATTTCCCGTAGCAGGTGAGCTACCGAACTTGGGCGGACCGCAACCACCAGCAGACTTGCCCGGCGCACAGCCCGCTCGAGATCAGGCTCCGCGATGATCCGGTGCTGGCGCTTTAGTGCGCGTAGCTTTCCAGGATGCCGATCGTACACCACCATGGACACCTTTGAACCCGCTTGCCGCAGTCCGGCAACCAGCGCCGACGTGATCCGCCCGCCACCCAAAAAAACGATAGCTTTCACGAAAGTTCCGCGCAGGCTCGGTCGCCCGCATCGATCAAAGCCGCAATGTCAGCCTGGGTATGAGCCGTGCTGATGATCCAATGCAACCCATTCGATGGCGTCATGTAGATTCCAAGGTCGAGCAGTGCATGAACGAAGCGCGAATATTTGCCGGTGTCCACCCAGGTGCAGTAATCCCGATAATCGTGGATCGCGTCGCGGTCCGTAAAATAAATCTGAAACATTGGCCCCAAGCCTTGCACGATGGCTCTGACTTTGCGTTTCTTAAAGACCTCTCGCAGCCCGGTGATGGCGCAATCGCCCAAAGCATGCAATTTGTCGTATGCCGCATTATGATCCGCGGCCAGCAGGTCGAGGTTCGCCGCGATGACCTTCATCGTCAGGCGATGCCCGTTGAAGGTTCCATAATGCAGAACCATGCCGCTGCCCCACTGCATTCGATTAAGAAGCAAGCGCGGCCCAGCCACGGCGCCTACCGGAAACCCTGCTCCCAGGGCCTTCCCAAAGGTGCTGATGTCTGGCTGGATTCGGTAATATTCCTGGCATCCGCCCGGAGCGTACCGGAACCCGGTGACTACTTCGTCCAGAATCAATAACGCCCCCCACTGGCGTGTGACATCGCGAAGCCGCTCTAGATATCCGTCACGCGGTGGAATACACCCCATATTTGCCATGATCGGTTCGGTAATGACAGCGGCGAGTTCGCGTCCGTGCTTCTTCATCACTCGTTCCAGGGCGCCGACGTCGTTCCATGGGACAAGCACAACTTCGGCGAAGGTGGAGGACGGAATTCCTTCCGAATCCGGGATGCGCGCAGGACTCTCAGCAGAACCCAAGGTTTCAGGCGGGTGGCTGTGAGCGTTCAGAAGATACGGGTCATACCATCCGTGATAGTGTCCCTCGAACTTCAGGAACTTGGTGCGCCCCGTATGTGCGCGCGCCAGGCGCAAGGCCAGCATGGTGGCCTCACTGCCGCTATTGGTAAATCGCACGACTTCCGCCGACGGCACCATGCCACGGAATCGCTCAGCCGCTTCCACTTCCGCCGAGGTGGCGGAAGCAAAGTGCGATCCCTCCGCCACGGCCTGAGAAACTGCGGAAACCAGAACTGGGTGTGCGTGGCCATGAATGAGCGCTCCGAAGGACATCAAGAAGTCGACATATTCGTTGCCGTCAGCGTCCCACACCCGCGACCCGCGCCCGCGCTCGATCATCAGCGGACCGCCGGCGAAGACGGCGCTTCCCCGCGAAGGCGAATTCACGCCTTCGATCAGGGACCGCTGCGCCCGCTCAAACAATTCCTGAGAGCGGCTGCGAGTGCGAGTTGGAGTCATTGTCATTGATCTCATGGCCCAATCAAATCGATCCCGCCAATCCGCCGCCGTCTACGACCAGCGCCGTCCCGGTCACGAAAGAAGACGCATCGCTGGCCAGGTACAGCGCGGCCTGTGCAATCTCTTCCGGTGTACCCACCCGGCCTAGCGGACGTCGCGCCGCTGCAGCCAGAAAGCGCTCGGTTGGTTCCCCAAGCTGCTCCGCCTCATTGCGCAACATTGCCGTGTCCGTGTCGCCAGGGCAGATGCAATTCACGCGGATGTTTTGCGGTCCGTGATCTACCGCCATCGCTTTTGTGAGCAGGACAACGGCACCTTTCGAAGCGCAATAGACGGCCGCTTTGGAACCCCCGCTGAGCCCCCAGCCCGAGGCGGTATTAATAATCGCTCCCCCGCCTGCCCGGGCCATGATGGGTATCACCAGCCGTGACATCACGAAGATGGATTTGACATTGACGTCCATCACGCGGTCCCAGTCTTCTTCGCTGAGTTCGGTAACGGAAGCCCGACGGATGATGCCGACGTTGTTAAAGAGAATGTGGATGCCGCCGAATTCCCGAAGAACTCGATCCACCACGCGCTTGCAGTCAGCCACCCGAGTTACATCGGCTGTTTCGAAGACAGCTTTGCCGCCCTTCTCTCGAATTTCCTGAAGCAGCGCTTCGCCTGCGGTTTCGTTCAAGTCGGCAATGCTAACCTCGGCCCCGGCGCGGGTGAAGACAAGGGCAGTGGCACGTCCGATTCCCGACGCACCGCCTGTGATTAGTGCGACTCGACCTTGTAATGATTTGGTCATTCGGTCGGCGTGCCGCGCCGCCTAGCCACTGGCAACGAGAAATTTGAAACACGAAACTGTCTTTACCTGCTGGCCAGCCCTCCCGCAGTTTCCGCTCCATCGATCGTGTACACGTGTCCGGTCATGTAGGCGGCGTCGTCGGAGGCAAGAAAGGCAAACAAAGCCGCCACTTCTTCCGGCTTCGCATGGCGGCGCAGCGGAATCTTCCGGTTCACTTCCTCCAGCATCTGGTCGGTGTACTCGGCGCGCTGCATGGGAGTCAGCACGTACCCCGGCGCCACCGCGCACACCCGCACCCTAGGAGCCAGTTCCAGCGCCATCGAGCGCGTCAGCTCGATCACTCCCGCCTTAGTCGCGTTGTAGTCGGCATAGAAGGGATACCCCATAATCCCGTTGGTAGACGCTGTCTGCAGGATCACGCCGCCATCATGGCGCATCATGTGCCGAGCGGCAGTTTGCGCCACGTAGAATACTCCGGTCAGGTTCACCGCGATGACCTTGTTCCATTCCTCCGCGGTTATGTCCAGGAAAGGATGACGAATACTGATGCCGGCATTATTGATGACCACCTCCAGGCCGCCCATGATCCCGGCCGCGTTCTCCACTGCGGCCTGGACCTGGGCCAGGTCAGACACGTCGGCGTCAACCGTCCCGGCCAGATCGGGCAAGGCCTGCTGAATCCGTTGCCGTCCTTTGGCGTCTCGGTCCAGCACACACACGGCCGAGCCTTCTTGCAGAAATCGGGCCGCGGTTGCTGCGCCGATTCCGCTGGCCCCGCCCGTAATCAGGACGCGTTTTCCCCGTAAGCTGCGCATGGGCCCCCTGGGGATTTCAGCGAATCAGGATAAATGTTGACCGGAAAGGACGCCAGCCGTTTTAGTTAGGACTGGCACAATCTCGCCGCAAGGCGGCGAAATGTGAAAGCCCGGCACGGAAGGGTCGGGAAAAGCGAGAGTAAGAAGTGACCGAGTCCCGCCCGGGACGGCCCCACGGGCATCGCCGACAAAATCTGAGTTGGAAGATTACACCGGGATTCTGCCGCGGAATAGCCAGACCAGGTCGATGATCAGGATGATCACCACCATCAACTCCAGGACAAATGCCCGCGCCTGATGAAACTGTTCCACCATGAACCGGTACAACTCTTCAGCGGTCCGGAGCTTTTCGTTGACCAAATCCTTGTAATCCGGCACCCCAACCTTGCCGGCCGCCAGCCGATACAAACGTGCCGAAAACATGTCGCTCAGAAACTTGATGGCGTTATCCACGCGCTCGGTCAGCTCCATGACGTCGAGCAGGACCGTATGCAGGTGGGATGCAGCACGTGCCAATCTCCACCGTGCCAGCATGCCCGTGCCTTTTTCCAGGAAATCGTAGACGCCCGCCAGCTCGCGGGTCATCAGCTCATCGTAGTGGCGAAACTCGAGCAACTGTGAGTTGGCGTACTCCAGCAGCTGAATCGCGGTTTCAGCCCCGGCTGGGGTGTCATAAATAAAAGTTCCATTCCACCCGATCACCGCCAGGTCATTGGGGTAGTAAGAAGTCCGAGACTGCAGGATCTCCTTCCGCTCGCCCTCCGATAAACGGACGGTCTCGCCGCGAACAATCTGGGCCACGTCCGCTCCATGCCGCTCAAGCAACTCAGCCGCGGTGGGCGCGCCTGCGATCTCGCGTACATGAAAAATGCAGTAGTCTTCGCTTAGCCAGTCCTGGTAAGGCTTGACCATGGCAGGCGCCGCATTTCCCAGCTTCACCTGCGCGATGCGCGCGGCAAAGGGTTCGAAGTCCGAGTTCCACACCCAGCGGCTGGCCAACTGCACCAGCTTGTCCCAGTCCCCCGAGAAGGGTAGCTCGAAAATCAGACTCACGACACCGTAGTCGTAGTACTTGATCTGCCCTTCCAACCGCTCGCCCGTTTCCAGGACCACGGACTCGATCCGTTCCATCACCGGCGGCCGCTGGTAACGAACGTATCCGGGGGCCGGATGTTTGAAGCTGGGCTCCATGGTTCGGGCGCCTATGATTTCACGCAACTGATCCAGCCGGATTTCTTCGCAGACGTCAAACTGCATGAGCACCAGCAGGGACCCATGGAGCGAGGGCTCCGAGACGGGTTGCTTGCGAATCTGCGCGGAGATGTCGGTTAGCACCAGAGGGGTTGCGCTTTCACGTTCCATAGATGCCCCAGCGAGCAGGAAAGAGGGAGTGAAGAAGAACCTGTGACCTGCTGAACGAACCTATCTATTCTCCCAGATTGAAGGCGGTCTGGCGAGACAGGATGTAAGTTATTGAAGGTAAATGGGATACTTTGGATCTATCGGCGAGCAGAAGCCCAGAGGAGCCCGCCGGCAGTGGCTATCGCCGCCAGTCCCAGTCCCGCCCTTTTCATCGAGCTCGCCACCGCTGCCCGTCGTCGGCCCACCATGCCCTGCTCCGGATAGGCGCCGGAGATCCCCTGGGGTCCTTCTTCGAGGGCCATCTGGATGATTTCCGCCAGGTGAAAAGCGTGCCGATCGGTGCCGTGGGCAATCTGCTCCCGGCAGCTAAACCCGTTGGCGATGATGAGCGAGTCCAGGGGAGCCTGGCGGATGGCGGGAAGAAGCTCCAACTCGCCTACTGCCATAGACACCGGGTACTTGTCTTCTTCAAACCCGAACGACCCTGCCATGCCGCAGCAGCCGGGAGCCGGAGTCTGGAAACTGATGCCCATCTTGTGCAGCACCGCCTCCTCGTCGGTCATCTTCATGATCGACTTGTGATGACAGTGCCCGTGAACGATGGCCCGGCGCTCCAGTCTAGGCAGTTGAAAGTCAGGTGCACATTTCTCCAGAAACTCGCTCAACAGGAAAGTTTGCCGGGCCAGATGCTGAGCACGCTCATCGTTGGGAAAAAGGCTGTTAAGCTCATCCCGGAACACGGCCGCGCAACTCGGTTCAAGTCCGATGACTGGCATACCGGCTTCGATATAAGGCGCAAGCGTGTCCAATACCTCAAGGAGCAGATCCTTGGCGCGGTCGAGCATCCCGAAGTCGTAAAGCGGACGCCCGCAACAGGGGCTTGCCGGCGGCACCAGAACTTCGAACCCGGCGGCTTCCAGAACTTCAACCGCCGCGATCGCCGTATCGGGCAGGAAATAGTTATTAAAGGTGTCCGGCCAGAGAATGACCGGCGGCCCCCCGCTGTTCTCCGTTCGATGCCGCTGGAACCAGCGTTTGAACGGCTGCGGCGCAAAGGCAGGAATGCGGCGTTCCAAAGGCATTCCTGCCACCATCTTGGCAATATCACGCAAGAACGGGAGTTGGGTAGTGAGATTTGCCACCCCCGGCACCAACGAAGCCAGGCGCGCCCACAGATCAATATTCCCAAACGCGTAGGCGCTCCGTGGACGAGGCCGTCCCTGGTAGTAATGCGAGAGAAATTCCGCCTTATAGGTCGCCACATCGACGCCGACCGGGCAATCGCTCTTGCATCCTTTGCAGCAGAGGCATAGGTCCAAAGACCGCTTGACGTTCTCATCCTGCCAGCCGCCACTGACCACCTCCCCTTGGGTCATTTCCCAGAGCAGGTGCGCCCGGCCGCGCGGGGAATGTTCTTCTTCACGTGTCACCCGGAAGCTGGGGCACATCACGCCACCCTCGTAGTGCCGGCATTTGCCCACACCGACGCAACGCAAGCTGGCGCGCGCCAGACTCCCGTGATCTTCCGGATAATGAAAGTGTGTCTCCGGTTCCCACGGATGGTAATTGGCACCCAACCGCAGGTTTTCATCAAGGCGGTAGGGCTGAATCACCTTGCCGGGATTCATCTTCCAGTCGGGATCCCAAATGGTTTTGAACTGTCGGAAGGCTTCCATCAGTTCCGGACCAAACATTTTGGGGAGCAGCTCGGCGCGCGACTGGCCGTCTCCGTGTTCTCCCGAGAGCGACCCTCCGTAGCTGACCACCAGGTCGGCTGCCTCCTCCATGAAAGAGCGGAACTTGCGAATGCCCGCTTCGCTCTCCAAGTCGAAGCTGATGCGGGTGTGAATGCAGGCATGTCCGAAGTGCCCGTAGAGAACGCCGCTATAAGTGTAGGTGTTCATCAGCCGGCGCAAATCCCGCAAGTAGGCGCCTAGCTTCTCGGGAGGAACGGCGGAGTCCTCCCAGCCTTCCCAGGTAAGCGGCTCGCCCGGCACATGCGAAATTGCCCCCAGGCTTGATTCCCGTACCTCCCACACTTTCTTGGCCTGGTACTTGTCGGTATAGAGGCGCACGGCTGGCGGATTCGGACTTTTGTCGAGTGCGTCCACCATCTTGCGGGCTCGATCCTCGGCTTCCTTCTGAGTCGCACCACCGAACTCGACGAACAGCCATCCCTTTCCTTCGGGCAAAAGCGAGAGCCCTTCCGGGTTAAGGTTCTTGCGCCGGGTAAATTCCACGAGGAATTCGTCCACGCCCTCCAGCCCAATCGGGCCGTAGGACATGATCTCGGGGACCTGGTCGCCGCAGGTAAAGATGTCCGGATAGGCTACAACCGCGAGCGTCCGCGCCGGAGGGCTATCGACCAACCGGCAACTCGCCTCCAGGACGGTGACGCAGGTTCCCTCCGACCCCACCAGAGCCCGCGCCACATGAAAGCCCTGTTCCGGCAGCAGATAGTTCAGGTTGTATCCCGACACCCGGCGCGGAATGTTGGGAAAGCGCTGCCGAACTTGCTCCGCATGAGCGGCCGCCAACGCCTTGAGCTTGGAATAAATCTCGGCCCGGGGTCCGGGCTCGCGAACGATCCTCTCCAGTTCATCGCCGCTGGTCGCGCCGACTTTCATCCGTATCCCGTCATAGGTCAGGATGTCGAGCGCCTCGATATTGTCATCCGTCTTCCCCGCCATGACCGAGTGCACGCCGCACGAGTTGTTGCCAATCATCCCGCCCAGCGTGCAACGATCGTGCGTGGCCGGATCAGGCCCGAAGGTCAGATGGTGTTTTTCAGCAGCGTTGCGCAGGTGATCGAGGATCACGCCCGGCTGAACCCGAGCCATCCGCTTCTGAGGGTCAAGCTCCAGGATGTTCGCCATGTACTTCGAGAAGTCGATGACGACGGCAACATTGCAGCACTGGCCCGCCAACGAGGTTCCGCCGCCTCGGCAAAGGATGGGCGCAGCAAATTCCCGGGCCAGGGACACCGTCGCCAGCACATCTTCCACATCGCGGGGAAGCACAACTCCAAACGGGACCTGGCGATAATTCGAACCGTCGGTGGCGTACAGGGCGCGGCTGCCGTCATCAAAGCGCACTTCGCCACGAATGTGTCTGCGCAGTGCCGCAGCTAATCCAGCAGCATCAACCTTGGAGAGCTTGGTAGGCCTGGCGGGTTCGGTCACGACGTGGTGCATATTGACGTGGTGCATATTAAGGTGGGAACTATAAGGGCGGAGTATATCGCAATCTCAGCCGGAAATGCCGTGCCGGCCTTCCATGGTTCGATTCCATCCGCGCTGTCATCCTGAGCGCGGGCTTCAGCCCGAGTCGAAGGATTGCTACTTGCTTTGGAAACTTTTGCTGCCCGGAGGCGTTCTGCTCTCGGCGCGACTCCAAGCTCCGCTTAAGATGATAAGCCGGCTACGCCCACGCACGGCTGACGTAATCTGTCATGCTCAATGCCAGCAGAATGAATAGCCAGAACAGGCCGGCAACGATAACCACGACCGTCATCCTCTGGCTAAGGTACTTCACTCCCATGAAGAACAACGCAACCAGCAGCATCTTGGAGGTGGCAATGACGAGGGCTACAACGACATTAAAAGGTCCCAGCTCCACCCCGGACACCGCCGCCGTGGCTGCCGTCAGGCATATCAGGGCCAGCCAGACCCCAACGTAAAGCTTCGCGGACGCGATATGGCGCGACATAAGTTCCTATCCCGAAATATGTTTGTGACTGATCAGGTACAGCAGCGGGTATAGATAAATCCAAATGATATCTACGAAATGCCAGTACAGCCCAACCACCTCGACTGGTGTGTAGTATGCGGAGTGATAGCGGCCTTTCCACGCCTGGTACGCAATCCACGAGACCAAGCCAACTCCGATCACCATGTGCAGCGCGTGGAACCCGGTCATCGCCCAGTAGAAGGAAAAGAACAGCGCCACCAGGTGACTGTTCGCCTCCGGCCAAGCCCAGTTCAGTCCGGGGAACTGATGCTCGGCCCAGTGCCCGTGATACTCGATGCCTTTAATCCCGAGAAAGCCCAACCCAAACAGAATCGTTATGAGGAGAAAAATGACAATCGCCTTACGCCGCCCTAATTGAGCTGACCGCACCGCCAGCGCCATCGTCAGGCTGCTGCACAGCAGGACAATCGTGTTTAGCGTCCCCCACCGGAAATCCATTTTCTGGCTGCCCGCGACCCATGCGCTGTAATACTGGTAGCGGTAGACCATGTAGCCGCAAAACATTCCGCCGAAAAACATGATCTCGGTGATCAAGAACACCCACATTCCCATCACCGAGGCTTCGAGCTGCTGCTCCAGGCTGGAGAAGTGGTGTTCGAGCTCCGGGCTGTGAGTCGCGATTGCCGGCGCTCTATCGCTCAACCGGGACCTCCTTCAGCTCGTCGTAGTTGTATGCCTCCCAGGTGACGGTTGGGGTCTGGTCGAAATTGAACGTGGGCGGCGGCGAAGCGGTCATCCATTCCAGCCCGGCGGCATTCCACGGATTCTCGTTCGCGACTTTTCCGTAGCGCATGGACCAAAGCAGGTAGACCATCGGCAGCAGGTAGCCCACGGCCAGGATGGTCGCTCCGGCGGTGGAGAGCACATTCAACACCTGGAACTCCGGCGAGTACTGCCAGTACCGTCGCGGCATTCCCAGGTAACCGAGCACGAACTGGGGGAAGAAGGTCAGGTTAAACCCGATGAAGATGATCAGGGCGGCCAACTTTCCCCAGGCCTCGGGATACATGCGGCCGGAAATCTTGGGCCACCAGAAATGAATGCCGCCCAGATAGGCCATCACCATTCCGCCGACCATGATGTAGTGGAAATGCGCGACGACAAAGTAGGTATCCGTGACGTGCACGTCAATGCCGAGTGCGGCCACGAACAAGCCAGTCAATCCACCCATCGTAAACAGTCCGATAAACCCAAATGCATAAAGCATCGGGGTCATGTAGGAGATCGATCCCTTGTACATTGTGGTTGTCCAGTTGAAAACCTTGATGGCCGAGGGAACCGCGACAAAGTAACTGAGCAAGGAAAAGATCATGGCGGCGTATAGCGAGATGCCGGCCGCGAACATGTGATGCGCCCACACCAGAAATCCCAACACCGCGATAGCGATGACCGCCAGCGCCATAAACTTGTAGCCGAAGATCCGTTTGCGCGAGAAACAGGTCACTACCTCGCTGACCACGCCCATCCCGGGCAGGATCATGATGTAGACCGCTGGGTGCGAGTAGAACCAGAACAGGTGCTGGAACAGCAGTGGATCTCCCCCCATCTGCGGATTGAAAATCCCGAGCTTGAAGATTCTTTCCAGCGCGACCAGCATGAGTGTGATAGCCAGCACTGGTGTTCCCAGGACCTGAATGATCGACGTGGCATAGTTCGACCATACAAAGAGCGGCAGGCGCGACCAGGTCATTCCAGGAGCCCTCATGCGGTGCACAGTGACGATGAAATTCAATCCCGTGAGAATGGACGAGAAGCCTGCGATGAAGATGGCCAAGGCCGCGGCGACTACGTGTGTGTCGAGAAATTGCGTGCTCAGCGGAGTGTAGAACGTCCAACCCGTATCCACTCCACCCGTCAGGATGGTGTATAGCATAAACAGGCCGCCGATGATGAACAGGTACCAGCTCAGCAGGTTTATGCGCGGAAACGCGAGATCCTTGGCGCCGATCATGATGGGAATCAGAAAATTCCCCAGCACTGCCGGGACCGCAGGAATCAGGAAGAAGAACACCATGACCTGCCCGTGCATGGTAAACATCTTGTTGTAGGTGTCGGCCTGCAGCAGGTCGCCGGCGGGGGTGAGCAACTCCAGGCGGATCAGCAGCGCAAAAAATCCCCCGATAAAAAAGAAAAATGTAATGGAGAGCAAATAGAGCAGTGCGATGCGCTTGTGGTCCGTGGTCAGGAGCCACGACCTGATGCCGTATTCTTGGTTCAGGTAATTCTCGCGCTCTGCGCTCGGTGCAGTGAGGGTTGCCATACTCATTTCACCGGTTGGTCTCGGGCTGGCTAGTCGGCGGCTTTAGGTTCGGAGTCCCCGCCGCCCCCGCTGGCGGCGGATTCAGTGATTTGACATACGCGACCAGCGCATTCAACTGCTCTTCACTAACGATCCCCTGAAAAGTCGGCATGATCGGCTTGAATCCCGACACAACTTTCGCCGCCGGAATGAGGATCGACTCTCGAATGTAATTCTCATCGGCGATTACTGTCCGTCCATCCTCCAGCAGAACGGGTCTCCCGAACACGCCAACGAGGTTCGGGCCGCGACCCTGCGTGTCGAACCGGTGGCAGGTCGAGCAACCAAGCGACTGAAAAATTCCCTGTCCCGTGTTGGCAAGCGAACCTAGAGCCGCTCCGCCACTCAACCAGGCTTCGTATTGCGCGGGCTCCATCACCACCACGTCGCCAATCATTCCAGAGTGCATGGTGCCGCAGTACTCCGCGCAAAAGAGGTGGTACGTACCCGCCTTGGTGGCATGGAACCATGCCACGGTGTAGCGTCCGGGGAGTACATCCTGCTTGATGCGAAATGCCGGCACGTAAAAGCTGTGGATGACGTCCTGGGACGTCATGATCATGCGCACGTCGCGGCCTACCGGAACGTGCAGCTCATTAATCTCCCGATGCCCCTCCACATGCTGAAACTTCCACATCCATTGCTTGGCAACGGTGTAAACCTCGGCGGCTCCCCGCGGCGGCGTCCGCTCCTGGAAGTAAATGTAGGCACCCCAGACGAAGATGCAGAGAAAGATGCCCAGCGGGATGAATGTCCAGGTGAACTCCAGAGCATTGGATCCTTCGATCTGCTCCGCCTGATGACCGGGACGCCGGCGGTAACGGATAGCGAAGACGATGATCATCGTGAAGATAGCCAGCGCCATGAACCCGCACAAGGTGAGCAGGAAGATGAACAGCGCGTCGACACTTCCCGCCGTAGTCGAGGCCCGCGGAGGCCAAAGTGGTAGGTCAAACATTACCGTTGAGCTCCCGAATTGTGCGCGTCTCGCCGGAACATCAGGATCATGAAGCCGCCTAGCAACAGCACAGTGAGAACGCCCGCCAGCCGCAGAACGCGGAAAATAACGACGTTGTACCTACCGGCGCTCGGGTCGTAGTGATAGCAGTACAGCAGGATCTGATCGACAAGATTGCCAATCTTGTTCCTGGAAGCCTCAAGCAGAGCGAGCCGCAAGTCCCTGGAAGGGAACTCCACGCCGTAGTAGTACTGCGCGATCTTTCCTGGCGGCGTCAGAATCATGATCGCGGTGGAGTGTGCAAACTGCCCTGTCCCGGCGTCGTAGTGATACTGAAACCCGGCAGCCCTGGTCAGTGTGTCGATTGATTCCTGCGGGCCGGTTAAGAAATGCCACCCGCGCTCCGCTTCCGCGCGTCCGTATCGCTTCAGATAAACCGCTTTGGTTTCCGTAGCATCCTGCGGGGTCTCTCGGGGATCGAAGCTGACGGTCAACACTTCGAAATCTCTTCCCACGTCGAATTTCATCGGCTTGAGTGCGCTGGTAAGGCCGGCCAAGACTTCGCTGCACAACAGGGGGCATTTGTAGTAAGCCAAGTCCAAAATGATCGGCTTGCTGCCGAAGTAATCGCCCAGCCGCACCGGCTCTCCCGTCTCATCGCGGAAAGTCAGGTCCGGCGGTATCTGCTCATTCAAGTGCTGCTCGACGCCGACATCCTTCAGACCCGGCGGACGCTGATTCGCCGGCGGAGACATGATGCCGCGCGTCATCCCCTGTCCCCACGCCGATGCCACAAGGGCGAAAATTACCAACGCCGTTTGCCAAACGATAGGTTTCCGTGTACTGCCCACTGCCGTCCTCTCCAATTCGCCTTCACCCTACTGCTTAGCCGGCCGGCTGCCGGCTGGCTTGGCCGGTTTCGCAGCTGGGCTGGGGTGCTTCTGCGCTTCGTTCCGCGGCGCCCCGGGCGGCGCCGTGGGCAACCCGCGTTGCGCGATAATCTGCATGGCCCGATCGATCGGGATGTGAGCGACGCCTGCATTCTGATCCACCCAACCGTAGGTGTTCAGCGTCTGCTCTTCTCTTATTCGCTGGTCGTAGAGCTGCCCGCGTTCATTCGTCTCCAGGCGCGGCAGGGGAAATTTGTTGGCCTCCTCGGGCGTCGCTTGCCGTGTATCCGTATTGACAATTTTCACCAGAGGATTCTGCGGCGGCTGATGGGTTTGGTCGTAGCGGTCCAGGTACATGTACATTCCAGCCAAAATGATGTGTATGAGCAACCCGACAATCGCCAGCCCGGCCAGGAAACCCAGAATGCCCCCGGCGCTCAGGTCTTGTCGCTCGAACTCGATTTCTTCGTGCCTGAGTTCCTCGTTACTCATGAGCCGGCTCCAAAAGCGACGCGGTTTGCGGATCGTAGACCGGCAGCAGCGGCCGCGCCTTCAGGTTGTAAAAGAAGTACGCCAGCCAGAACCCGCCCATAGCCACCGGGATCACGAGATCGAGCCAGTGCACGAACAACCGCGTGTGATTGCTGGGCTCGATAAACCAGAACAAATCCACAAACCGCATAATGATGATGAGGATCGCGACCCGTACCAGCCTATGTACCTGCCGTTTCCGCTCTCGCGAAAGCAGTAAGACAAAAGGCACGGCGAAATGAAATGCCGCCAGCCCCAGCCCGAGATATTGCCATCCCCCCACCCAGCGGCGGACATACCACCTGATCTCCTCCGGTAGGTTCCCCGCCCAGATAATCAGCAATTGCGAAAAAGAAAAGTAAGCCCACAACATGATGAAGGTCAGCATCATGTTGCCGTGGTCCTTCAGCTCGTCGGGCTTGAGCAGCTGCGCCATGGGGCTGTAGCGCGACAGTATCGCCTCGACAACAACTACGAAGCAGAAGGCCGCAAGCACCTGTCCAGCCACAAAGATCAGCGGATAGATGGTCGAGATCCAGCGCGCATCCAGCGACATGACCCAGTCGATGGCGCCGAAAGATATCGCGAAGACGTAGAGAATCAGTCCCGGCGCGCTCAGCCTCTTGTAACGAGGACTGAAATCGCGGACCGGCGGGTCATCTTGTTGCGCCGACCAGCGGCTGAGCAGATAAATCAACCCGCCCCAGATCACCAGGTAGATAATCGAGCGCAAACCAAAGCCGGTGGGATTGAGAAAGTCGCGCGTAATCTCCCGCAAGTGTTTGTCGGCCGCCACCTTCTCGGGCCTGGCCCAATCGTACAAGTGATGAACTCCGACGGCCAGCGGCACAAAAAGAACCATCATCAGCGGCAAGGTTTGCATCGCGGCCTCGAGAATTCTCCGAATCACCAGGCCCCATTTGCCGCCGGTCAGGTACTGCAGCATCAGGATCGCCATGCACCCGAGGGTCAATCCCAGCCAAGCCATGTACCCAAGAAGATAGGAATGCAGGAACTGCTCAGGCGGAGAGATGAAAATGCCGATGACCGACAGCACGGCAAATACCAGCCCAATGTACAGCGATCGCCGCTGGATAGTGTGCGCGACGGGAGGCGCCAGCAGATCGATGTTCACGCGCGCCGGGCTCATTTGGGCTCCTCCGGTTGTGCCTTGGACGGTGCCGCGGACTCGGGCAGAGTTGCACCCGAGCCCGGGTCGCCGCGAAACTTGGGCATCGGCGATGGCATCGCCTGCCCTCGAGGAATCTGATCCGCACTCGCGTTCTGGCTTAGCTGCAGCGCCCGGATGTACGCCACAATCGCCCACCGGTCCTTGGGAGCAATTTGCGCAGCGTAGTCGGGCATGATTCCAAACCCGTGCGTGATGATGTCAAAAAAATGTCCCAGCGGAGCCTTCCTCAGGCGGTCGATGTGGAATGAAGGCGGCTTACGCGCAAATCCCCGCGTGGGTACAATTCCGTTGCCATCTCCCAGTCGCGAGTGACATGGCGTGCAGTAGATGTTGAATCGCTCTCGCCCGCGCGCCAAAACTTCCTCGTTTACCGGGAAGGGCATGTACTCACCCGGAGTATCGCTCCCTGGAATCATGCCGCTATAGAGGTACGAATCAGCCCGTAAGTCGCCGCGGGCCACCGTGCCTTCGACCGGCGGCCGGGCTGATCGCAAATCCGTATAAAAATCGCTCTTTGCCAGCGGCTTGAAGCGCGGCTGGTTGTGCATGTCTTGGCGGCATCCTGCCAACAACAAGACAGCAGTTCCGAGCGGCGCAATCTTTCGCAGGTCCGCCATACTCAGCTCGGCACCTCCGAAATCGAACGCGGTTCCAGGCTTTCCAGAAAGCGCCGGGTCGCTGCTCGATCGTACTTGACATCCGAAGAAAAAATGATGAGGAAGAATCTATCCTTGGTGGCGAATGCAAATCGCGGCACGTTAAACACCGGGTGATAGGGCATAGGCAGGCCATTCAGCGCCAGCATCCCGAAAACCGCGGCCAATCCCGCAAACAGGATCGTCGTCTCAAACGTGACCACGACGAACGACGGCCAGGAATTAAATGGCCGCCCTCCGACGTTGATCGGGTAATTGATGACGTGGATCCAGTACTGCATCATGTATCCGCCTACGCAGCCCAGGATTCCCCCCACCAGCACCACCAGCGGCACGCCGCTGCGATGAAACCCGATCGCTTCCGCCAGTTCTTCAATCGGGAACGGACTATAGGCATCGATTTTTCGGTATCCCTCTTCGTACGTCCGATGCGCCGCCTTCACCAGGTCAGCCGGCGAATCGAATTCCGCCATCAGTCCGTAGATGGGAACCTTCTTCACTCGGCCTTAACCTCCTTCGCTTCCGGCAGCAGCGTCCGCATTTCAAAGATCGAAATCATCGGCAAAATGCGGATGAACAGAAAGAACGCTGCCATGAAGAAGCCGAGTGTCCCTATGTACGTCATCCAATCCCACTTGGTGGGGTAGTACATGCCCCAGGAAGAAGTCTGGAAGTCGCGGTGCAAGCTGACTACCACGATGATGAAGCGCTCCAGCCACATCCCCACCAGCACGACAAAAGAAACCAGGAACAATAACCCTGGATTGGTCCGCCATTTCCGGAACCACAGAACTTGGGGAAACACGATGTTGCAGAACAACAACGCGCAGTAAATCGGAGCATAGGGTCCGTGCAGGCGGTTCCACAGCAGATAATTGTCGTAGGGATTCCCGCCATACCAGTTCATGAATGCTTCCATGGCGTAGCCGTAGGCCACGATCAAGCCGGTAGCCAGCATGACCTTCGCGGAATTTTCCAGGTGCCGCTGCGTGATGAAATCTTCCAATCCGTAAAACTTGCGGATTGGAATGGCCAGCATCAGCACCATCGCGAACCCGGAATAGATGGCACCGGCCACGAAGTAGGGAGGGAAGATGGTCGTGTGCCAGCCCGGCAGAATCGCGATGGCGAAATCGAAGCTAACGACGGTGTGCACTGAGAGCACGAGCGGCGTAGCCAGTCCCGCCAGCAACAGGTAAGCCGTCTCATATCGCTTCCAGTGCCGCGCCGAGCCGCGCCAGCCCATGGCCAGAATTCCGTAGATGATGGCCGCCCACTTGTTCTCCGCACGATCGCGCAAGGTCGCTAAGTCCGGAATCAATCCGATGAACCAGAACACGAGCGAGATCGTGAAGTAGGTCGAGACCGCAAACACATCCCACACCAGCGGACTGCGGAACTGCGGCCAATAATTCATGCTGTTCGGATAAGGAAATAACCAATAGGCAAGCCACGGACGTCCGAGGTGCAACACCGGGAACATGCCAGCGCAGGCCACCGCAAACAAGGTCATCGCCTCGGCGAACCGGTTGATCGAATTACGCCACTGTTGCCGCAAAAGCAAAAGAATGGCCGAGATCAGCGTTCCCGCATGCCCGATTCCGATCCACCAAACGAAATTGACAATTGCGAATCCCCAACCCACAGGAATGTTCACACCCCAGATACCGACCCCGCGAAGGAATAAATAGCCCATTGCGTACAAAAGCATCATCGTGATCAGAAACCCAACCCCGAAACCGACCAGCCACCCGTTCGACACGGGCCGGGTCAGCACGATGGAACTGATCTTGTCGGTGATGGTGGCGAAGGTATACCCCGGTTCGATGACCGGCGCTGTTCTGCTTCCCCGCGTCGCTTGGGTTGGGTCGTCCATCGTTTAGCGGTGCTCCGCTTTCTCTTCCAGTTCGGGATTGAGGTTGCGAACTTCCGCCAGGTAAGTAGTCCGCGGCCGAGTATTCAAATCCGCTAGCAGGCCATAATTTCGCGACGATGCTTTCAACTTGGCCACCCGGCTGTTGGGATCGTTGATGTTGCCGAATACAATCGCGTTGGCCGGGCAGGACTGCTGGCATGCGGTTTCGAGTTCACCGTCGGCAATCTTGCGATCTTCCCGTTCCGCATCCACCCGGTGCTGCGTGATGCGCTGCACGCAGTAAGTGCACTTCTCCATAACCCCGCGGCTACGCACGGAGACGTTGGGATTGCGCATCATCTTGTATTGCGGTGTGTCCCAATCCTGGAAACGCAGGAAATTGAACCGCCGCACCTTGTAAGGACAGTTGTTCGAGCAATAGCGCGTCCCCACGCAGCGGTTGTAGACCATGTCATTCAGGCCTTCGGTACTGTGCACGGTCGCGCCCACCGGGCAAACCACTTCACAGGGCGCGTTCTCGCACTGCATGCAGGGCACCGGCTGGAAGAAAGCCCGCGGAGCGTCGCGCTCGCCCTGGTAGTACGTATCCACGCGAAGCCAATGCATGTGCCGGCCCTTGACGGTCTGATCTTTGCCCACCACCGGCACATTGTTCTCCGACTGGCAGGCAACCATGCAGTTGTTGCACCCGACGCAGGCATTCAGGTCAATCGCCATGCCCCATGCATACTGATTTTTCTCGTATTCAAAGCCCGGCAGCCTGGGATAGAGACTGAAGTCCGGCTTGGGCTCGTCTTCACTGGCAAAATTCGGATCCTTCTTGTAGTCCTCGAGCGAAGCTTCCCGCACCTGCGGGCGGCTCCCGATGGGAGTTTCCATCGTCTGATAACCCTGGGTGGTGGCCAGCTTGTATGTGTCCCCGGTCTTGCGCAGGGAAGCGCCAGTCGTGAACCAGGGGATCGCGCTAGTGCGCAGGTGGTACACGTTGATGCCAAATCCTGTGCCCGTTCGTCCGGCCCGGCTGCGCCCATAGCCGAGAAAAACCGTCACCGAGTTATCGGGATGGCCCGCCTGCACCCAGACCGGCGCCATCAGCTTCTTGCCTTGCAGCTCCAGTTCCACGACATCTTCCTTCTCGAGCCCGAGCCGCTCCGCCATCGCGACGCCGATCAGCAGCGGGTTGTCCCAGGTCATCTTGGTCAGCGGCTTGGGCAATTCCTGCAGCCAGCCGTTGTTGGCGAAGCGTCCATCCCAAATCGACGGATCGCGACGGAAGTTAATCTCGATGGCTCTTGCGTCGACTTGGCTGGCGACGGGGAAGTCCGCGGCTTTCAGCGCAACCTGCTTGGGCCGATAGGCGGAGCCCTCAATCCAGCCGTCATGCAGCGACTTGCGCCAGAACATCTCGAAGTCCGCACCCGCATGCTGCTTCTGCCAATAGCTGCGCAGCAACTGGTATCCGGTCGCTTCCGCCTGACCGGAAAAAAGCGCCATCATTTCGTAAATGCTTTTTCCGCTGTACAAAGGCGCAATCAGCGGTTGAACCATGCTCAACGTCCCGTCATACGCCCGCGTATCGCCCCAGGATTCCAGATAGTGCGCTTCGTTGATGTGCCACAGGCAAAGCTCAGCCGTTTCGTTCTGGTGAAGACCCACGTGGATCCGGAGTGGGACCTTGGTGTTCTTAAGCGCATCGGCAAAACCCAGGTCGGCAGGTGCATCGTAGGCAGGATTGCCGCCCAGGATCAGCAGCATGTCCACTTTCCCGCCCCGCATATCGGCAACCAGATCGCGCAAAGATTCGGTCTGGTTGATGGGATTGGCATCGACAGGATCGGTGTAAACTAAGGTGCGCCCAACGTTGCCGAGCGCCTGATTAATGGCATGACCGAGCGCATGGACTACGGGCGGCTGGTGATCGCCCACGATCACAACGCTGTTCCCGCGCTGCGACCTTAGATCGCCGACCATCGCATGGAGAAACTTCGCCTGTGTGTCCCTCGGCGGTACGCCGCCTCCATTAATGCCCAGAGCGGACGCCAGCGCCCGGGTAAATTCTTCGACCTCCGCCGCCCGCATCGGCAACCTGTGATCAGCCTTCACTCCGGTAGAGGTGGGCGTGCTCTCGATCACGTACAGCCGGTTCATGTGCCCATCCGGATCTCGTCGTGCTGCGTAGTCGCGCGCGTAGCGCGTGAACCCCGGAAATCCCGCATAAAGAAAATCGGCATCGAGGGAAATGATGATGTCCGCATATTCCAGTTTGTACTGCGTCTCGACCGGCTGCCCGAACGCCATCTGTGCCCCGGCAAGCACGTTGTCCCGGTTCACCGGCTCGTATACATGCCACTTCGCCTCCGGATACAGCTTCAGGAACTGCCGCATCTGGTCAGCCAGCGTAGGTGAAGAGACGGTTTGCGTGAGCACGCGAATGCCAGCACCTTTCAGCGTCTTCTGCACGTTCAGGGGTCCCTGGAACGCTGCCAGGAACGAACTCCAGGAATAGGCATCGCCCATGTAGGTGACGGTCTGGGAGCGATCAGGATCGTAAAGATCGAGCAGCGACGCCTGTGAGAAGACATCGGTTCCGCCGAGACTGACAGGATGCTGATCGTTGCCTTCGATCTTGGTGGGGCGACCGAGGTGACTTTCCACCAGCAGCGGAGTCGCGTATCCACCCAGCGAAAAAGCGGTAGCGTAAAACAGAGGCCGCCCCGGAACCACTTCCTCCGGCTGCTTTACGTAAGGAACGATGGGTTCGAGCGGTTGCTTTGTGCAGGCCGTCATCCCGGCGAGCGCCAGCGATGCGCCCATTAATTTCAGAAACCCGCGCCGCGACACCGAGTCCAGCCACTCCGACGCGCCCTCGGGAAACTCACGGCGGAGCATGTCCCGGAATTCTTCGCTGCCCGTGAGCTCCTCCAGGCTTCGCCAATACTCGGGCCCCTTGGTCTCGGCAATTTTGGCGCGCACCCTCGCCAAGTCCAGTTTGTTCTTCTTTCCCGGGCCAACGTCTTCGCGGGGCTGCTTGTTGTTGTTTTTTTCCATCTTGGCTGTCAACGCCTCTCCTAAACATGCCGCTCTACCTTTAGCGATGGCACGTGTCGCAACTGGTGATATCGGCCACGGTACGCACCTTGTATTTCGTGACCAGATAAGTTCCCAGCGAATCTTGATCGCTGAAGCTCCTGCCGTCGAGCAGAACGGGATTGTCGCTCGAAGGCTGCTGATACCGCATGTTGAAGACCTGCTCGCGCGGGCGAAGATTTTTCTCCGGAGCGCGGTGGCAATTCAGGCACCACTCCATCAGCAGCGACCCGTAGTTGTACATCATGGGCATGCGGTCGACTGGCCCATGGCATGTATCGCAGCCCACGCCCTTGTGGATGTGAATGCTGTGATCGAAATAAACGAAATCGGGGAGGTCGTTGACCCGCGTCCAGACCAGAGACTTGTCCGTCCGCAAGCTCTCCCGCACCGGCTCCAGCAGCGAAGCCTTGGTCCAGACCTGAGCGTGGCAATTCATGCAGGTCTTGGTGGGCGGAATCCCTGCGAACCGGGACTCCTCAACCGAGGTGTGGCAGTAGCGGCAATCAATGCCGAGTCCGGCCACGTGGTGCTGATGGCTGAAGGGAACCGGCTGCGGCCGCACCACGCCCGCATACGTCACGTAGGGGGAGCGCTGAACTTGCGCCGCGGCCCAGAACAGAAAGGCGACAATGAATACCGCTCCAAAAATTGTGGCCCGCGAAATTGTATTAGTACTGCGATGAAAGATCTGCGCCATCGACGAAAACTTTCCAGCGAGGCGGGAACCGAGGTTCCCGGTTTCAGGAAGAGCCGCTTACGCCATCACGATGAGTGTGACGGTGCATACGAAAGCCTGTGATTATAACAGGCGGCACGCCTTGTCACGTGCCTGTCGCCGATCAGGAAACAAGAAGTTTAGGATGAGGTGAGGGTTGTTTTTTTCTACAACTCTCGCCCGGGCCGAGCTCGGTTCCGACAAAAATTCTGCTTAGCGCAAATTCATAACCAGCAGTTTGGGTTCAGTCATCTCTTCGATGGCGTAGCGCAATCCTTCGCGGCCCAGTCCGGAGTCTTTGATGCCGCCATAAGGCATGTGGTCTATCCGAAAACTGGGGATATCGCCGGCAATGACGCTTCCCACTTCCAATTCTTCGTAAGCCTGAAAGAGAAGCTTCGCGTCGCGAGTGAAGATGCCCGCTTGCAGACCATAAGGAGAGTTGTTGACCTGCCGCACCGCGGCCTCGAACTCATCATAGGGTTCGACCGTCACCACGGGGGCAAAAATTTCCTGGCAATTGACTTTCATATCCGGCCTGGTGCCGCTGAGTACGGTGGGCTCGAGCATCTGGCCCTTGCGCTGCCCGCCACAAAGCAACCTCGCGCCGCCACGCACCGCTTCCTGTACCCAGTCCACAGCGCGCGCAGCATCCGATTCGCGGATCAGCGGACCCACATCGGTCGCTTCCTCCAGAGGGTCGCCTAGGGTTAGCTTCTTCACCCCGGCCAGCAGGGCATCGGTAAATTTCCCGTATACCGACCGCTCCACCAGGATACGCTGGACCGAGATGCACGTCTGACCGGCGTAGGCAAAACCGCCCGCCACGCAGCGCTCGGCGGCATAGGTGAGGTCGGCATCGCTGTGCACGATGACTCCGGCATTGCCGCCCAACTCGAGAACCACCTTTTTCTTCCCGGCATTTCGCTTGATCGCCCAGCCTACCGTAGCGCTCCCGGTAAAGCTGATGAGCTTGATGCGTTCATCCGCCACCAGTAAGCCGGCATCTTCGTTCGAGAGCGGCAATATGTTCAGTCCGCCGTCGGGCCAGCCCGCCTGTTGTACTGCTTCGGCCAGCAGCAGCGCGCTTAAAGGCGTTTGTGGCGCCGGCTTGAGCACCATGGAACACCCGGCTGCGATGGCGGGAGCCACTTTGTGAGCGACAAGATTCACAGGAAAATTGAACGGAGTGATCCCCGCGATCGGTCCCAGCGGGAATCGACGCACAATGCCCCACCGTCCGGCCGTAAATTCTTGCCAATCCAAGGGCAGGAACTCACCGTGGATGCGGGTACTCTCCTCGGCCGCCACGGTGAAGGTAAAGATGGCGCGCTCGACTTCGGTGCGAGCCGCCTTGATCGGCTTGCCCGCCTCCTGCGCCAGCGTGCGCGAAAACTCGTCTTTGCGCTCTGTGATGGTCTGCGCGACCCGGCGCAGTACCCGCTGTCGTTCGAATGCCGGCAATCGCCGGGTGGTGCCGAATGCCTTTACCGCGGCTCGGATGGCGGCTTCGGCATGTTGGCGTGTCCCTTGAAATACCTGCGCCAAGACGCTTCCCTCATAGGGCGCACGCACCTCCACCAGTTCGCCCTGTTCGATCCATTTGCCGTCAACGAAAAACCCACGCGTAGTGACAGGCGTCGCGGTCATCTGTGCCATGGAATCAACCCCCGGGCCGAACGGCCAAGGCAAGATTATAGAACCTTGCGCAATAAGTTGCTGGGGTCAACCCGGCTCTTGCTTAAGTCGTTAAACGATATACTTTTCCGACTGCATGGGAATCGCAGAAATCTCGGAACAGGTGCGCCGAGGCGTGATCTCGCCCGCCAAACTCACGAAGGACTGCCTGCATAACATTGAAAAGCTGAACCCGACCATCAACGCTTTCATCACGGTAACGGCGGAATCGGCCCTGTCCAAAGCGCGCGCCGCCGAAGCTGAAATTCAAGCCGGCCGGTGGCGCGGCCCGCTGCACGGCATCCCCATCGCTCTCAAAGATCTCATCGACACAGCGGGTGTGAAGACCACCGCTGCCAGTGCCCTATTCAAAGATCGCGTTCCGTCGGAAGACGCCGAAGTTGTCCGCCGCCTGAAAACAGCAGGCGCCCTGTTTCTAGGCAAGCATAACTTGCACGAATTCGCTTACGGTGGCAGTTCGGTCGTGAGTTACTTCGGCGCAGTCCGCAATCCCTGGAATCGGCAACACATTGCCGGCGGCTCTTCCGGAGGTTCCGCCGCCGCGGTTGCCGCCGGTCTGTGTTATGCAGCCATTGGTACAGATACCGCGGGCTCGATCCGCGAGCCCGCCGCGCTTTGCGGAATTGTCGGTCTGAAGCCTACCTACGGACGCGTCAGTGCTCGTGCCGTGATTCCGCTCTCCTGGTCCCTGGATCATGTCGGGCCCTTAACGCGCACCGTTGCGGATTCCGCGCTTATGCTACAGGCACTCGCCGGGTACGACCCCTCCGATCCACACAGTGCGAACGTTCCCGCGCAGAACTATGTTGAAGCACTGAATGCAACGACCCAGCACCTCCGCGTCGGCGTGCCGCGTGCGTTGTTCTACGAGGACCTGCACCCGGAGGTCGCTTCGGCAATGAACCAAGCTCTGTCGGTTCTTTCGGATGCGACCGCAGGCGTACGCGACGTCTCCCTTTCTGCCCCGATGGATCGAACGCTACAGTCGGCCGAGTCCTATGCCTACCACGCCAGCTTTGTGGAGAAGTCTCCAGAGCTCTACCAATCGGAAACTTTGCGGAGAATTCAGAGCGGGAAGGGTGTCTCCGCCGAGAATCGAACTCGGCTGACAGCCGAATTGCAGGAACTTCGTCGCTCCGCCAGCCAAATCTTCGCCACGGTCGATGTGCTTGTCACTCCGACCGTTCCCATCCCTCCGCCGACACTTACTGAGCTAACCGAAAACCCAGACCTGTTACGTCCGCGCGAACTCCTCATGCTGCGCAACACCCGTCCGTTCAATGTCTGGGGATTGCCCGCCATCTCGCTGCCCTGCGGCTTCACTCAGGGAGGATTGCCCATTGGACTGCAGATCATCGGACCACACTGGAAAGAGGGACGAGTGTTGGCACTGGCCCAGGCTTACGAACAAGCCACGGACTGGCACGCTCGTAAAGTAAATCTGGAGGGCTGAGACAGCTCCTGCCAGCCTAATCGACCGAACGCACATCGTCGGTCAATTGCATCACGAACGTGCAATCGCCGCTCACCTCCGAACAGGAAATAACCCCGCGGCGCAGAATCTTGGTGGGAGTATCATCGGGCAAAGTGGGCTTGTAGTTGATTTTTTGTAGCGCCCCGCCGAACGCCCGCAGCTTTTCCTCGCCGCTTATAAATTTCACATTCTCCACCGTTACACCCGAGGCGCTGGATCGGAACAGTACAAAGAATTCCGCGCTGCCGCTCTGCTTGGCCAACGTACCCAGTTTGACGGTGCGTAGGTTCTGCAACTCCTGGTTCGATTTCGAGACCAGGGGAGGGACCTTGCCTTCGCCGCCCACCAATGCCGCCAATCGACCGCGCGTTTCCGGAATTGGCCGGATACCGCTCATCGCCAGCGCGTAAGTGTGAATCGCTTGTTCCTTCCGCCCGCGCTTTTCGTAAATCTGGCCGAGGTGATCGCCGACCTCGCCGTGCTGTCCCAGGAGCCAGGCTGCCGAGACGTACTTCTCCGCTTTGTCCAGATCGCCTTTAGCAAAATGAATCCACCCCAGTGTGTCCCAATAGGCGACCAGGGAAGGCGCCAGCCCCAGGTCCCGCGCGCTGAGTTGTTCGAGAGTCAAATTGCGCAGCGCGGCCGCGGTCGCGGCAATGGCTGATTCGGCATATTGCTGCGCCTTATCCAGATGGACCTTCTTCAACGAAAGCTGATAAGCGATGTTGTTCCACACCACCGGCGTAGCTGAGATTTCCACGGCATGATCGAAGGCCGCCAGTGCCTTCTCATCCTGCCCAAGATTGAGGTACGAATCCCCCAAAGTAACCTGCAGTAGAGGATCATCAGGCGCGAGCGACACTGCCTTCTCCAACTCCCCCGCCGCCTCATCATATTTATGCCATTCCGCATACATGGTCCCCAGGTTGCCGTGAGCCGACCGATCTAAAGGATTAACTTCGATCTGCTGGCGGAAAGCCTTCACGGCTTCGTCATAGTTGCGGTCCATCCAGTAAGCCCGCCCCAGGTTGTTGTAGGCATATTGGTCATACGGACTGACTTCAATCTGTTTGTTGTAAGCCGGAATCGCCGCTTTGGTGTCGCGTTGGGCCAAGTAGGCGTTACCTAGGTTGTTCCACGCCAGCTTGTGCTTTGGATCGACTTCGACCGCTCGCTTCAACAGTTGAAGAGCCAGCGGATAATTCCCATTCTGGAGCGCCGCGTATCCGCTTTCGTTCAGCTCGTCAGCCTTCAGGTTCGGCGGCGGCGCTGGACTTCCGGCTACCGTGCTCTCGATCGAAACCCGCTGCGCCAGGTCCGAGAACACAGCACGCCGGAAGGCCAGATAATCTCCGGTGCGCTCAGCCGGCAGTTCGCGCTCTCGCAAAACGAGCTTGCGCTCTGCGGTAAACGCGCTGCCTTCCAGCTTGTAGCTCGCCTGGTACTCGGCGTAGTCCCGCTTCATGGAAAAAGGCAGGGGAGCGTGAGCCGCGTACTTGGCCGGAAGTTCCAGCTTGATGCGGTAGGTGTACTGGCCCGGCGGGCCGAATTTGACGGGCTCAAGATCAGTGTCGTCCTGGTCCGCTTCCGCCAGCGGGAATTGCGACAAGGGCAAATTCAGGTCAGACTTCTTTTTTGACCAGTCGAAGTAATTTGCCTTCGCAACCGTGTACTCCAATTCAAACGGCTGGCGTGTGACTGCCGGATCGCTCGCTTTGAGATCGCTGACTTCGCCGTCCAGTCCACTCAGCGCGCTCATAGTTTGCGCGAGCCGCTCCCATTGTTGCCGGGCCACTTTTCGGAAAATCACTCGCAGTAAAAGTTCAGTGTCGCCGCGCAGCGTGTAATGCACGTGGACTGTCAGCTTGCCCAAATCGCTGACTTTCCCCTCCATCTCTTCCAGCTGCGTATTGGGCACGGGCGGGTCGGCAGGCGTCTCTACCAGATGGCCAGCCCCGTTCGGAGGCACGACGAGCGCCTGTTTCTTGCGCAGATTGAAGGCCAGCAACCGATACGGCGCGACCTCCGGAGTCGTATCCATCCAGATTTGATCTTTCCCCACGGGCAGCAGACTGATCACGTGATCAAACTGCGAGGGCGAAGGAACATCGGGATCCAGTTTGCGGCTGGAGTTGATCAGCACCGACGAAGCCCGGTAACCTGCCGCATCCAACATTGCTTCCAGCAGGGTGTGCTTGTCCTTGCAATCGCCGTATTGGTTGTGGAACACGTCCGCCGCGCTGTGTGGCTGATAGCGGCCCACGCCCAGCGACAAACTCACATAACGGAAGTTAGTGGAAACATAATCATAGAGCGTCTGGACTCGGTCCGAATCTGAGGCGAGCCCTTTAATCAGGCCTTCGACCTTGGCGCGAATTTCTGGCGTAGGCATGCGTCGCTCGCGCTCCAGCGCCGCATACCAACGCCCGACCTCCTCCCAGCTGCCAAAGGTGGTTAATTGCACCGCCGGGGGTTCCGGCTCCAACTTCTTCTTCTTCTTCTTGCTTTTGTCCTTGTCGTCGTCCTCGCGAACCAGGTGAGAACTCGTCCAGCGATAAATCCTGCGCCCATCCTCCTCGCTGACCTTTGGCGCGAATTCCGACTTGTTCTTAAGTTTGATCGTCCGCTCCCGAGGAATATTGACCTCAAGCTGCTCGTCCAATGTGATGCTGGTCTTATCGAAGTCATACTCCATCCAGAACTGCCCGGGAGCCAGGGCAGTGTGGATGATGGTCACGATGTCGTACTCGAGCACCTCGCCAGGCCGCAATCCCGGAACCGTAATGTGTTTCTGCCGGTAGTCGGTATAGACGGGGGCGTCACGCTCGATCGGCGCGCTCAGATCCTGCACCGCATCGGGCGGGGCAGTAATCGTGCCCCCATCGGATTTGTGCACGCGAACGTAGGGGATCTCGATCCGCTCGTTGGCAGAGTTGTAGCCAACCACCACTTGGCCCCACTGCCCGACCCCCGCTTCGCTCTGCACTTTGACCCGGGCAAAAAGTTCTTTCCGCCCAGTGCCGTCGTCTTCAAAGCGGTAGCTGGTACGCACCTGCTCGACGACAAACGATTCCTGCGAGTAATCAGGCTTTTCGGCCGACTTCTCCGAGGGCTTGCCCTCCGGCTTCTGGGCACCGGCGAAGATCGACAACACCAAGAAAACAGCAAGTGCGAGGACACGCCGAATCATGAAATACCCTGCGCTGTTTGTATCCCAAGCTGCTGCAGCGCGCAAGGGACTTCTGCCCCCTCTTCCATCCCGAGCGAGCGAAGCCATTCGCCTCGCGAACGGCAAGGCGAGTCGAAGGACCTGCTTTTCTCTAGCACCCGCACGTTACGTTGCGACGGCCGGCTCACCCATTCAAGAAATTGCGGTCGGGAGCGAAGCCAAGGATCTGCTTTGGGGAATGCGCATCACCCCGATCGGGCACGTTTTTAGCGGTGCCGAGCCCAGCCTTCATTCGAGAAAGGGGTTGGCGCTCAAGAATCCGCTCCCGGAACCACCAGGGTGTAAGAAGAGGTGAGCTGAATGGCGTTGTGCAAGGTGCGATACAGCGGGCAGCGCATGGCGTACAGGCCATGGACTCGCTCGACCGTTTCGCGGACCTCCTCCGAGGCAACCAGTCTCAGGTCAACGTGAATGCGCCGGACGACGAGTACGCCCTCTTCCTTTTCTACCTCTCCCACGCATTCCGCGGTGAGTCGACCATGGCTGGCGTCGATGTGGCGCGCCTCCAGCGCACCTCCGAAGGTGCCCATCATTCAACCGGCGGCTGCGGCTATCACGTAGTCGAGTGTGGAGGCGTGAGATTCGCCGAGCGTGGCAGGATCGACTTTATAGTGCTCAGCAATCGCGCCGTGAACGCTGAAGGTAACCGGCTGCGACTCGCCGGGCAGATAGGCTAGACGCAGCGGACCTTTCAGCCGCTCGATCCGCGCTTTCGAGGTGTAAACGACGTCGGGCATGGCCGCCTCCTGCTGCCAGGGAGAAATGCTTGATGACTACTTACTTGATGACTACTTAAGAGTATGTGGCCGTCCTGAACCGGCGTAAGCCGGTGAGGACCTCGCGTGCACTGGCAACGCTTCTCGCTTCTGCACGCCCATGCTTGGCGGCTCAAAGCCGCTCAGCATGACATCGAAACCCGGTGACCTTATTGTCCCTCGCCCATGGACGTATCAATAAAGCTGACCAGATCCCGCTTGAACTTCCTCAAGGACGGCGTATGCAAATAGACCATGTGCCCCGAATCGTAAGTGGCATATGAAATGTTTTTGCGATAGTCGGCCGGCAGATCGAGGTGCTGGATCGTGTAATCGGCCGCATAGAAGGGAGTGGCCAGATCGTAATAGCCTTCCATGATCAGCACTTTCAAGTATGGATTCTTGGTGATCGCCTCCCGCAGAGCCGACGCGGTGTCCGGAAACCCCTGGATTGCCGATCCCCATTCCCATTTGGAAAATCCCGAACCGGCCTGAAACGCAAACACGTTATAAGGCATGTCCGACTTGTACCCCAGCTCCGTGCGCACGTAGTTGTTGAACACCGACGTATACGGAGGCAGAGTCGCCGACCCGGTCGGATCATGGAAAGGTGTGTCCATCAATCCCTCGGGATCCGGCCCGGTAAAGCGGCCGTCCAAACGCCCGACCCGCAGCTTCTGATCGATTAAAAGATAATGTGTGAACTCGCGCACGTTGATCCGCAAGTTAGCCTCATCGATCACCTCTTTGCTCAGCCCGGTGTACCGCGCCATCTGATCAATGACCGCTTGCCGTTCTTGCGGACTCAGCGCATCGCCCTTATCCAATGCCTGCTTGTACTCTGTCGATGCCCACTTCTCTGCCTCCAGTCGCGTCTTGGCCAGATCCTGCGTTAGTTCCCGCGCCAGCTTCTTGTGATACGCCGCAATCATCGTGTACGAGGGCAGGATGAGAACGTACGGCAGATCATTCGTCTTCGCAAATACCAGCGTCTCGAAGTTCAAAACCATGGACAGCAGGACAATCCCGTTGAAGGAAATGCCATGCTCGGTCAGGTATCCAGCCACCCCAGCCGCCCGCGTGGTGCCGTAACTTTCGCCCAGCAAATAAAGCGGGGACGCCCAGCGCTGATAGCGCGTCAGATACAGTCGGATAAATTCGCCAAAGGCCTCGATGTCCCCTTTCACGCCCCAGTACTTCTTCGATAATTCCGCATTAGCGGCACGGCTGAATCCCGTTCCAATGGCATCCACCAGCACCAGATCGGTACGATCAAGAGCGGAATGAGCGTTGTCTTCCATCCGGTAAGGCGCTGCCGGCATGAAGCCATCCGGTTTCAGAACGACTCGTTTCGGACCGAGCGCCCCCATGTGTAACCAGATCGACGCCGATCCAGGCCCGCCGTTGAATGCGAAGGTCAAGGGGCGCTTGCTTACATCCTGCCCATCCAGGGTGTAGGCCACAAAGAACATCTCGGCCTCGATTTTCCCGTCAGCGCGCTTGATCGGCAGCCGCCCGCCCGTCGCCGTGTACTTCAGAAGCTTGCCTTCGACCGTGACCTGATGGTGTGTAGTCACGGGCGGGATTTCCGTAACATCATAATGTTCTTCCTTCTCCTTGTCCTCCGGTTCTGCTTTTTCGGTTTCCGGCTTCTTCTCTTCACGCGCCGGTGCTGTTTCCGGCGTCTTTCTCTCGGCTGTCCGGGGTTGCTCACTCTTGGTCTTCTCATTCTTGGCCTGGGAGGAGTCTGGTTGCTGACCAAGCCCACCCCTCAGCAGTGCGACTACCAGAAGGGACAGCAGACAAAAAGAACGCATCTCCACCTCCCGATCTTGTCGTGCAACGATATTTTGCGGCAGGCATTATATCGAATGGATCAGGAATTGACTTTGCAAGTAGTGTGTGGCGCGGGCGCTCCTGCCCGCGGAGAAGATCGCGCTGCGCGTCGATCTATGCGCGCGCTCCGCGGTTGTGGGCCAGGGATCATGCACAACCCGGCTAGTTGTCATTAGGCTAAGGCTAGGCTAGCTGCGGCTAAAGCCGGTTCCCATTGTTGGCTTGAGAATGCAGAAGCCGAAGACCCCTCCGCCACCCCACTGGAGCTGGTCCTAATCCTGTCTCTGGGCCCAAACCAGGAGCTGCCGCGGTTTTGATTTGTGACACGCAATGCGAATCTGTCAACCAGCACCGAGCTATGTACTCGAGAAGGGTGGAGCAGGGCCTTTGGTCCTACACAACTCATTCCCTTTAGGAACCGGCTTTAGCCGCTGAGGTACTCTGGAGAGCGGCGATACCATTGATGAAACCAGCTCGGTGCAGTTCGGGACCGCTTGCGAAGGCCCGGGAATCGGCCTCACAAGTCCAGCTCGGCCCTTATCGTCCCATCCTCCATGTCAGCGTGCAAACGGAAACCGAGCTTCTGGCAGATGGCGAGCATCTCGTGGTTCTCCGACAGCACCGTCGAGCGCAGCCGCCGCAATTTCTCATCGCGAGCCACCGCAATGAGCCGACGGTACAATTCTGTACCCAGCCCCAGGTGCTGGAATCCGTCATGGATGAGCACCGCCAACTCGGCCTCGTCGCGCCGGTGCAGCTTACTCATGCGACCCACTGCTATGATCTGCGGCGCCCCGCTTGCATCCTCAGGATGCCCATCGCTGCGCAATACATCGTGCGCGCGGTCGTGAGTCTGCTTGATTTTTCCCGGCTGGCTGGCAGGTTTAGTAGTCGTGCTCATAAAACCAAAAGCTTACTCTCACGCTGATACTCACTGCTGTGACCCTGGACACGCTCGCCTCACCCCCGCAATGATTTGCACGCGGAAATTGCTTAATGTCCCGCGAACCCATGTAAGGGTAAACACCGAGTTCTCACCCAGACCCAAAACCAAACTCCCAGGGCCCACATTTTGTGCCCACATTTTGTGCTTGGTCAAACGGGTACTCTGGTCTACAATGCTCGCCCATCCGGGACACTGGTCTGCTAAAAGCATCCCAAGCGGCAGTGCGTCCTGAAGACAATTCAATATCCACTAAGGAGCGATAAGGACTATGAAGAAGCTGCTTACGCTGTTGTTTGCGGTTGCCCTGGCCTTCTCATTGTCGTCAGTGACGTTCGCCCAAGGCGACGCTGCCAAGACCGACGACACTAAGAAGGAAGCCAAAGCCGAGAAGAAGGCCGCCAAGAAGAAGGCTAAGAAGGAAAAGAAAGAGGAGAAGAAGGAAGAGAAGAAGGAAGAAGCGAAGTAATCCCTCTCAAGTCGAAGCTTCGCGAGGACCCCGGCCCACTCTGGCCGGGGTTTTTGTATTGCGGATTACAGGATTATTTCTGCTGTTCGCGCGCCAAACCGTAGTAAAATCCGCGCCATTAAAGCTGCCTTTCCAGGCAGCGTGGGGTGATCACCGGACCCGGGCTGCATTGCCTCCCGCGTCTGGTGTCTGGCAACCTCGCGAATCCAGAAATGCTAGGGGGTTTATCATGGAGCAAAGGCCAATTGGGAATCCCTCCGGAAGCGTATCGCATACCAGCTCTTCCTCTGCCGTGCGGCGTGAGGGCCGCAACGTTTGGATTCTGACCATTTATGGGATCTCGGGTCTGGCGTTGTTCGGCATTCTCGCTTATTACTTCTCCTCCTACATCGTTCACTGACTTGGAATGAGATGGAGGGACCTCCCCGCCCATCCAGCCGAGCGCAGCTCGGCGTGAATGCTCAAGTTGCATGTGCCCGGAGTGCCGCAGCGCCCGTCCAGTACCACGCTGGCATCGTGCTACAATGAGCCGCTCTTGAACTTTCCCCGTTCGAGGAAATACCCAGCAGTTTCCCGATTTATCATTAAACTGTGGCCCAAGACCCCATGCCGAAGACCGCCGCCATCATCTATGCCGACGCCGGCGTAAACATCGATCGCGCGAATCGCACCAAGCAACGCATTAAATACTTGGCCCACAAGACCTTCACGAAAAGCGTCCTGAGCGAGATTGGCGGCTTTGGAGGCATGTTCTCGATCCCGCTGAAGTACCAGGATCCGGTGCTGGTTTCGAGCGTCGATGGTGTGGGGACGAAGCTCAAGGTGGCGTTTGAGATGAACGTTCACCACACCGTGGGCGGGGACCTGGTCAACCACTGCGTCAACGACATCGCCGTGCAAGGCGCCGCCCCCCTGTTTTTTATGGACTACCTGGCTATGGGCAAGCTGGAACCGGAGATTGCCGAAAAGGTCGTCGAAGGCATTGCCGAAGCCTGCAAACACAACGGCTGCGCCCTCATCGGTGGCGAGACTGCCGAGATGCCCGGTTTCTATCCCGAAGGCGAGTACGATCTTGCCGGCTTCATCGTGGGAGTGGTGGAGCGCGAGCGCATTGTAAACGGCAAGAACGTCCAGATTGGCGACATCGTGCTCGGGTTATCTTCCAATGGCCTGCACACCAATGGCTACTCGCTGGCTCGCAAACTCCTTTTTGAGGTAGCTCGCTACACAGCAGATACCTACGTGAATGAACTCAAGGGCAAAGTGGGCAATGAACTCATGCGCCCTCACAGAAGCTACTGGCCGGTCCTGCGAAAACTCATTGATGGCGACTGTGTGACGGCGATGGCTCATATTACTGGCGGTGGCATCACCGAAAACCTGCCGCGAGTCCTGCCTCGTGGCATGGCAGCGGCCATTGAGTTCGGTTCCTGGCCGGTACTCCCCATCTTCGAGCACATGCAAAAAATAGGCAATGTCCCCCAAGACGAGATGCTCCGCACCTTCAACATGGGGATGGGTTTGTTGCTGGTGGTTCCCGCCAAAAAGTTTAAGAAAGCCCAGACTGTTCTGGAGCGAGCCGGAGAGAAGTCCTACACCGTCGGGCGCGTAGTTAAGGGCGATCGCAAAGTAATCTACTCCTAACACGATTGTAGATTTCAGATTGCAGACTTTTCTAGATCTCTTGAATGTTTCAATCTGAAATCAAAAATCACCAATTCTCCCTTCGCTGTTGAATAATGCTTCCTGACACCCGAGACCCGGCACCTGGGACCTGTCTTCATGAAGAACCTTGGCATCCTCCTCTCCGGACGCGGCTCTAATTTCGTTGCCATCGCCGACAATGTTGCCGCAGGGCGCATTCCGAATGCCCGCATCGCCGTGGTCATTTCCAACAAAGCCGATGCGCCCGGCATCGAAATCGCGCGCAGCCGTGGATTGACGGCATTAGTCATTAGGTCTAAAGGCAAACAACGGGAAGAGCACGAGCGCGAGATGGTAGCCGCTCTCCAAAAACATAACATCGACCTCGTCTGCCTCGCCGGCTATATGCGCCTTCTTTCACCATGGTTTGTGCAGCAGTTCCCGCAGCGCATCCTCAATATCCATCCCTCCCTGCTCCCGGCATTCCCGGGTCTCGAAGCTCAGCAACAAGCCTTTGCCTATGGCGTGAAGGTCTCCGGCTGCACCGTCCACTTCGTCGACGAGGAACTCGACCACGGAGCCATCATCGTGCAACGGGCGATTCCCGTTCTCGACCGCGACGACGAACACAGCCTAGCCATCCGCATCCTCGAACAAGAGCACCTAGCCTATTCGGAAGCCATCAAGATCGTGCTGGAAGCAAATTTCGAAATCGTGGGCAGACGACTCGTGAGGAAAATCACGGCGCCATGACGGCAAGGTTCGGTATTTTCGGATTGAAGAATTTTCGCACAGAACAGTACTTGAGTCGCGGTGAGGCCGACAGACGAACTCAACCCGAGGACGAAAAGTTCGCATTGCGCATGATTCGACTCTGACGAGGCCCGTATTCTCGGCAAGCAACTCTTACGCTCCGTCACATCGGTGGCCGCGCATTATCGCGCCGTTTTCCGATCACGTTCAGGCGGCAAATTCGTAGCTCGAATCGGTGTAGTCGTAGAAGAAATCGATGAAGCAGTGTTATGGCTCGAACTTCTAGTCGAATCCGGCATCCTTGAAGATTACACAAGCTCGCCGTGCGCCACTGCAGCAGCAAGCGAACGAACGGTTTGCCATCTTTGTATCCTCCCAACCCGCGGCCAAAGGGCTTCCCCCACAATCGGTCAACTCGTAAATCCGTCAATTCGTAAATATAATCAATGCCCGATGCCCGGCTTTAAACCCGTCGACGAACAATTCGCCTATCTTAAAAAAGGCGCCGCCGAGATCATTCGCGAAGCGGACCTCCGCGCCAAGCTGGAGAAATCGCTCGTCTCCAGCAAACCACTGCGCGTAAAGGCAGGTTTCGACCCCACCGCTCCCGACCTGCACCTCGGCCACACCGTCCTGTTGCGCAAGCTGAAACATTTCCAGGACATGGGCCACACCATAATCTTCGTCATCGGCGACTTTACTGGCATGATCGGCGATCCAACCGGTCGCTCCGTGACACGCCCCCCGCTCAGTACCGAAGAGATTAGGCGAAACGCCCAGACCTACATGACTCAGGTGTACAAATTCCTCGACCTGCACAAGACCGAGGTACGCTTTAACAGCGAGTGGCTGGGCAAGATGAATTCGGAAGACTGGATACGCCTCGCCGCCAAGTACACCGTGTCCCAGATGCTCGAGCGCGACGAGTTTCACAAACGTTTCCAGGAAGAAAAGCCGATCGCGATGCACGAGCTGCTCTACCCGCTGGCTCAGGCGTACGACTCCGTAATGCTGAAAGCCGATGTTGAACTGGGCGGCACGGATCAAAAGTTCAACCTCCTTGTGGGGCGCGAAATCCAGCGCCATTTTGGCCAGGAATCACAGGTGGTGTTGACTACTCCCATCCTCGAAGGTCTCGACGGCGTGCAGAAGATGTCGAAGTCTCTGGGCAACGCTGTCGGCATCCAGGAGAAGCCGCTGGACATGTACGGCAAGCTGATGTCGACCTCCGATGAGATGATGTGGCGTTATTACGAGCTGCTGACCGATCTGTCTCTGCCCGAGATCGAGAAAATGAAGCGGGACTCGCACCCGATGGAAGCCAAGAAAAACCTGGCCCATCGCATCGTGGCTGATTTCCACTCTGCGGATGCGGCCACCAAGGCGGCCGAGGACTGGGCCAAGCAGTTTCAGAAAAACCAAGTCCCGGAGAATATCGAGCAGATCAAGATACCCTACGCTGATGTCGCAGCCAGTTCAAAGAACGGGCATGCTGTCAAGCTTGACAAGTTGTTAGCACGCTGCGGCCTCGCCGACTCGGTAACTGACGGATCCCGCAAAATTAAACAAAAAGCCGTGCGGATAAACGGCGAGGTGATAACCGATTTGATCGTCCCGGTCACAGTGCCCGGCGAAATGACCATCAGAGTGGGCCGCTCGTTACGCAAAATTTCTCTAGCCTGAGCCTTTCTCTGCGATCGCGGCGCTCTCGGCGGGAAAAAATCTTCCCCTGTCCTGTCTTCGTGGCTAGACTTTCTGCTACTCTCGTGCCGCAAAAATGCGCGCCGCTGCCATTCTCGGCCTGGGTTCTTCCAGGCGTGATCTAGCCTCTGGCCTTCTAGTGTCTAATTGAACCGGCCTTAGAGCAGTACACGGTCAGGGGAGGTGAGCCGGCATCTGCATCGACTCCTGCAATCGATGTCGCCGGTGGGAGCGAAGATAGCCACTCGAAACTAGAAACTGGAAACAGCCTTAGTGCTACACTAACCCCCTCACAAGGCAAACTATGGCAGATGGCAAAGGTTCGCGCACCCTGCTTTGGATCCTGATAGGAGGAGGCGCCTTCTTCCTTTTCGTCTTGGCTGTGTTCGCGCTTGTCTACATCACCCTGCGTACCGGAGAGCAGACTTCTTTTGCCAGCAGCTTCGGGGACAAGATCGCGGTTGTCGACCTCGAGGGGGTCATTCTTAACCCCAAAACTGTTGTCGACCAGCTCAAGAAATATGCTGACGACGACTCCATAAAAGCCATCATCCTGCACGTCAACTCGCCCGGCGGGGGTGTCGCCGCCTCGGAAGAAATCTATCGCGAGGTCAAGCGCGTGCGCGACGAGAAGAAGAAGCGAATCGTAGCCTCCATCGAAACCGTAGGGGCAAGTGGTGCCTACTACGTATCCTCTGCTACCAACAAGATTTACGCCGACCAGGGAAGCATTGTCGGCTCCATCGGAGTCATTTCAGAATGGGTAAATTACGGAGATCTCCTGCACTGGGCCAAGATGAAAGAGATCATCCTCAAGACCGGCGAATTCAAGGACACCGGCAATCCCACCCGCGACTTGACTGCCGCCGAGAAAGAGTACCTACAGGCTCTGATCAACAATCTGTACGGACAGTTCATCCAGGCCGTGGCTGAGGGCCGCAAGCTGAAGGTGGACGAGGTACGCGCCATTGCCAACGGCAAGGTCTGGACTGGCGCACAGGCGTTGCCTATGAAGCTGATCGATCAGGTGGCCGATTTCCAGGGAGCCGTGGAAGATACGGCCAAAGCCGTAGGAATCAAGGGAGAGCCAACCCTGGTCCGCCCAGAGAAGGACCGTAAGACCGTTCTCGACCTGCTTTTCGGGGACATCTCCCAACTCCTGCCCACGCGAGAAAAGTTAATGGAACAGCACATGGGCTTTTATTATCTCTGGAAGTGACAGCAGGAATTGGTCTTTCCTACTCTCTTGCAAGGGTACGCCTGGTTGTCCCGCTCCCCAGGATCAGGGTCACGCAAGTCCCCGGGTATCTAAAACGCCCTTGCGCGAAGTACATGAAATTTGAGACCTTTATCCGGACCCTTTTCCCGACACGAGGGCCTAGACACTCACGGAGAGAGACGTTATGACCAAAGCCGATCTAATCGACGAAGTCTCCCGGCTAGCTGAACTAACCCGCAAGGACAGCGAAGTGATCGTCGAGACCATCTTTGACAGCATCGTGCGTTCCCTCCGGGTGGGCGACAAAATTGAGATTCGTGGTTTCGGCAGCTTCCGCACCCGCCAGCGCAAGCCCCGCGTCGGCCGCAACCCCAAAACCGGAGACCGCGTCGAGGTTCCCGCTAAAAAGATCCCGTTCTTCAAGCCCAGCAAGGAGTTAAAGGATTTGGTGAATGGTGGCCAAGGCGAAGCCGCGGGCGCGACCGCCACCCCTCCGGCTCCTCCGGCCCAGTAATCAAAGTTGTGGTTAGAATGAAGGGCGAAGTCCTTGCCTACCTGGTTGGTAGCGACGGGACTAGCTAGCCACTGACTACTATCGGCTTACCGCGTTCCGGCCACATACACATCCGCCACCTTCAACGCCAAAGCGCTGGCATCCAAGTCACTCCGGTTGCACAAAACGATCACCGTAAGCCTGTCATCCACGAAGCGCTGGATGGCGGTACGGAAGCCCAGGGTCTCTCCGTAATGCCACATCCGTCTGTGGCCATTGTAGGGATTCAGAAACCAGCCAAAACCGTATTCTGCAGGACTGCCATCCGGCTGAGTGAGTTGACCCTGAGGGAGTCTAACCGGAGTCAAGGCGGGCTCCATCTCGGCCGGGCTCAACAGAGTGTGCTCCCGCAAGGCGGTATCCCACTGGTCTAAATCCTCGACCGATGAATAGACGCCTCCGTCTCCGAGCGTCGCCGAGGTAGGACTCTGATCGGTCTCATGCCAGCCGTCCGGTTCCCGGCTGTGACCATAGGCGCGGTTCGGAACCTCTTTCTTTCCTTTCTCATACGCGATGCTGCCCCTCATCTTGAGCGGCATGAAGATCCGATCGTGCAAAAATTGGCCGAACGGCTTGCCTAATACCCTCTCAACAACCATTCCCAGCAAAACATACCCCGAGTTGCTGTAGGCCCATTTTGTTCCGGGCGGGAAGTTTGTTGTCTTCTCTCGCTTCAACAACTCAAGCACCTCGGGATCTCTTATTTGACGAAGCTCCCGCGACCCAGACTGGTAATCCTTAGGCATGAGGTCCTCGTAATCTTTCAGGCCGGAAGTGTGGTTCAGAAGCTGTCGGATGGTTATCTCCCTGCCGTAGTCCGGAAAATCCGGAAAGATGTCGGTCAGGCGACTCTCGTACCGCAGCTTCCCGTCGTGCACGAGCAGCATGATCGCCATGGCAGTGAATTGCTTCGTTACTGAGGCCAGACGAAAATCAGTACGCCCATCGATCGGGCGATGGGTGCGCAGGTCGGTCACACCATAGCCACGCTGGAAGACTACATGTCCATTTTCGATGACCAGCACGGCCGCGCCCGGCAAATCGCGAGATTTGAGGGATTGAAAAATCGCGTCCACTTGCTTGGTTCGATCCGGCTCGGCCATGCCGAGCCGAGCCGAAACGACGCAGCAGAGCAGCAATCCAATTCTCAATCTTCGGCGCAACCGAAGCTCCTGACGACTTAGCCCCGAATTCCTGCTACTCCCAGTAACCGCCCTGTATTGCCATGCTCGGCACGGTAGGAAAACAAAATGTCCCGGCGGCATGATGTGCACAGGTCCGACGCGCCAATACTTTTGGCCGGCACCCCGACCGCGAGAAGCTGCCTTCGATTTGCCTCCACTAAATCCAGAAACAACTTCAGCGGCAGTTCCGAATGCCCCGGCGGACGTGCGCTCAGAAACAGCAGAGGATACTTGTCCCGAATGGGATCCGCCTCTTTGATTTCATGGAACAGATCAGCGGCATAAGCAAACTGCGACTCAAATTTGCTTCGGACCTCCTCGCCGACTTCATAGCAGCACTTGTGAATCCCCGGACCAATCGCCGCCCGAATGTCCTCCGGCTGGCTTTCAAACCAGCGCCGCATTTCGCCAACTCCTTTTTCCACAATCCGTTTGATCGTCCCTCGCCAGCCGGCGTGAAAGACTCCAAGGGCACGCCGTTTTGTATCCACCAGAACTACCGGCAAACAATCTGCCGTTTGCACGGCTAGCAGGACTCCGGGAGTATTCGTAACCAATCCATCACCAACTGGATGTTGCGCGACGCCGCTCACCCGCTGGATTAGATCCGAATGGACCTGGCGCAGCGTGACAAGGGGCCACTGCTGTTCCCTGCGCATTGCCCCAACAGCCTTGAGAAAAGCCTCCCGGTTACGCTCGACATCAGCTCGCCAGTCGCCTTTCGTGAATCCGAGATTCAGAGCATTACCGCCATATAACTTCGAGAACCCGCCCACCCGCGTGCTGAACCCGTGCACCAGCCAGGGAATTCCCTCAAGAGACCCGGCTCGCAGGATATTTAGTTTTCCCGATGCACCCACTTTGATCGGCACATCACCATCTTAACGGAGCGCGCGTTTGCTGGGACCGACTCCGGTTCGCTATAGTTGAAACTCATGTACGACGACTTCTGCGCCGTCGACCCCTGGACGAAGAAGAACGTGCACTGCATCTACCAGGCTCTGATCGTGGCCATTGCAACACGCCACGCCGACGCGGTAGACGTCAAGTTCCTGGTAGATGGCAAGCCCGTCTGGATCGCTCTGCCACATCCCGCCTGGGTTAAATACCGAGACCGTACCGGCAAAACGATTACTGACCCGCTGGCCGTAGAAATTGCCGGCCATTATCTGAAGACCGCGCTGCAGTCGGGCGAAGGCGTGGGCCGCGAGATGTACTCGCTCACCGTGAACCAAACTCTTCAGCATCTCAATGCGGTTGTCACTGAACTGGAAGCGGCCCCGGCCATCCAGTCCCAAAGCGTGTCGTCCTGAGCGAGCGCACACTTCCCGGTAGAGACGCGGCTTGCCGCGTCTCTCAGGCCCGAGCAAACCCTTTCTCCCCTAACACCCTCCAAGTACACTGGTCACTTTTATCTGTGACGTGAAAACACTTTCGTTCTTTTTTCGTGCCGCGAAAATTAACCGTTGTCGTCGAGCGGCTCGGGATTTCGGCCCTGTTTAACCGGGTGGGCACTTGGAGATGCTCCGTAAATAGGGGACAATATTGGCTTTCCTTTTGCCGCTAAGCCGCCTGTAGCTAACGGCACTGATCGACCCAAGCCGGCCGGTACCAGGAGACACCGATCATGTCTAGCCTTGCCCTGGAAGTGGAATCAAGCAGCAAACCGAAACACAGGCCGTTGACGCGTTGGGTAGACCAAGTCGCGCAGATGTGCAAGCCCGATCGCATCCATTGGTGTGACGGTTCCGCCGAAGAATACCAGGCCCTGCAGCGTCTCATGACCCTATCGGGCATTGCCATCCCGCTCGACCCGGAGAAGCGTCCCAACAGCATTCTGGTTCGGTCCGATCCTGGCGACGTCGCTCGCGTGGAGGATCGCACCTTTATTTGCTCGCGCTCCCAGGAAGACGCCGGCCCTACCAACAACTGGGAAGACCCGGCCAAGATGAAAGAGAAACTCACCGAACTCTTCACCGGGTCCATGGCGGGACGCACCCTGTACGTGATTCCGTACAGCATGGGTCCGATTGGTTCGCCCATCGCCAAGATCGGCGTCGAGATCACCGACTCGCCTTACGTCGTGGTCAACATGCACATCATGGCCCGCGTGGGTACCCACGTTCTCGATGTTTTCGGAGAAGACGCCGAATTCGTACGCGGCCTGCACTCGATTGGTGCGCCTCTCGCGCCCAATCAGCAGGATTCCACCTGGCCTTGCAACAAGGGGCAAAAGTACATCTGTCACTTCCCGGAAACTCGCGAGATCCTGTCCTACGGTTCCGGTTATGGCGGAAACGCACTGCTGGGTAAGAAATGTCATGCCCTGCGCATCGCATCGGTGCAGGCGCGTGACGAGGGCTGGATGGCGGAGCACATGCTTATCCTGAAACTCACCAATCCTGCTGGCGAGTCCAAGTACATGACCGGTGCGTTCCCATCGGCCTGCGGCAAAACCAATCTCGCCATGCTGATCCCCACGCTACCTGGCTGGAAGGTGGAAACCATCGGAGACGACATCGCGTGGATGAAATTCGGCGCCGACGGCCGCCTCTATGCCATCAATCCTGAAGCCGGCTTCTTCGGAGTCGCGCCCGGCACTGGCATGAAGTCGAACCTGAATGCCATGCTCACGGTGAACAAGAATTCCATTTTCACCAACTGCGCCATGACGCCTGACGGTGACGTGTGGTGGGAATCCATGACCGAGGACAAGCCCGCCGAGCTGGTCGATTGGCTTCGCCGGCCATGGACCCCAAACTCAGGCCGCAAAGCCGCCCATCCCAACGCCCGTTTCACCACCCCTGCCGGCCAATGTCCGGCCATAGCCCCCGAGTGGGAAGACCCCAAAGGCGTGCCGATTGACGCCATCCTCTTCGGAGGCCGTCGCGCAGGGGTTGTTCCCCTGGTGATCGAAGCCTTTAACTGGCAACATGGAACCTTCTTGGGAGCGACCGCCAGCAGCGAGACCACTGCGGCGACCACAGGCAAAGTCGGCCAACTCCGCCGCGATCCGATGGCGATGCTCCCCTTCTGCGGCTACCACATGGGTGACTATTTCGCTCACTGGTTGAAGATCGGCAAACATGCCCCGGTCTCCAAGCTGCCCCAGATTTATTACGTCAACTGGTTCCGTCAGGATGAAAGCGGAAAATTCTTGTGGCCCGGATACGGCGACAACAGCCGCGTGCTGAAGTGGATCTTCGAGCGCTGCGACGGAAACGCCTTAGCACAGGACACTCCGGTTGGCCGTGTTCCCGCTCGCGGCGAACTCGATTTGGACGGCATCCACATGCCCGCCGAGAACATGGAGAAACTGCTCCACGTGGAGACGAAGGACTGGCTCGCTGAGGTCCCCCTCATCAAAGAGCATTTCGCAAAGTTCGGCACGCGATTACCCGAAGGTCTGCAGACGGAACTGGCTGCGCTAGTCGACCGGCTGAAGTCGGACAAGCAGTAGATTCTTGAACATCCAGTGTGGCGCGGATACTCCTGTCCGCGCGTGCCAACGCAACCGTCTTTAATTCCCACCTTTGCAAAGGCTGGGCCTACTGTCGAGTGAAGCGCAATGCCGCGCGCCAGGGATAGACCCTCTCCTGCTCGCTCTCCCAGAATCAAAGATTTGCAGGGCGACCTTCGCTAACCTTCAGATGCAAGTAGATTTCGGGGAAATATCCCATAACTTAACTTGGCGATAAGCGCTCTGCACTTAAGGCGCGAGCCCGAATGGCCAAGAGCGAAGCCGATCACAGGCAACTGCTTTTTAGGTACACGCCTCCCTGATTCCAGTGTGGCAGCCACGCGGGGGAGGTTGACAAGGAAGACTCAGGCAGGGCAATCAGGCCCAGGTTGCGATCAACGATGGGGGGTACCTCGATGGTTGGAACCCCACCCGGCTGCTGGCGACGATTGACGAACATATGCCACCGATGCCACCGACTCGACCGCCAAACCCGAATTCCTTTTCGACCTCGACCGCACCCTGATTGACAGCGTTTACCAGCACGTTCTCGCCTGGCGCGAGGCGCTCCAAGAAATGAAAATCGAGCTTTCCATCTGGCGCATTCACCGCCGTGTGGGCATGAGTGACGGCCTGATCCTTACCGCCCTGCAGGGGGAGACTGGCCGCACGCAAATTGACCAAAGAAGAGACCAAGCGCCTGCGGCGTTTCCCCACTGAAGCCTTCCTGAAAGGCGTCACCCAAATTCGCCCGCTGCCCGGCGCGTGAGAACTGCTCAGCACGCTTTCGCGCCTGTCAGTTCCCTGGGCGATCGCAACCCTCACCCGCAATGACGTTGCTCATGGCAAGCCGTTCCCAGATGTATTTCTCGCCGCAGCCAAGCGGCTGGCAGTAGATATCAACGATTGCGTTGTCGTCGGCGAACAGCATCCGGGACTGGCTGTCCTCGCCTCGAGCCCACGCGTTGGGAGGCGGCCTGCTCTGCGGAGGCCATGGGCAGGATGAATTAGGGCAGACAGGCGCCTACCGCGTCTACGAAGACCCTGCAGAAAAGCTCTCCGTCAAGACGGCGAGTGTCTCGCGCGAACTATGAACCGAGAACCAGGAACTGACAACTTTATTGTGTTCTAATCACTCCATGTTCTCCCGCAAGATCCGAGTCGAGTACGAAGAAGATTCCCGACTCCATCCCTGCCCGCTGAAGTGGCTTGACGGCTTCAGCATGCGTAATTTCACCAATGCCCCCGTCTTTGACGACACTATTCCCGTTGCAGATGGATTCATGGAGATCGGCGCGCGAGTGCCGCTGGAGGACCTGAAGAGTTCCATGGAAGACTGGTTCCGGCGCAAGAGTTATCTGCCAAGAAATGCTGTTTTGAAGGTTGAGGAAGTTCGCCAGTAGCGGTCAAAGCAGCTGCCACCCCTATCCGGACAGATAGTCCCGCCTTGTCCGACTGGATAGGTGCACGGCCATTTTGATTCTTCGTTGCATTAGCGTGCAGTGGAGTTCATCTTCTTCTCTCTTCTGCAGTTCTCACATCTCGCCCGCCTCTGCGTCGCGCTCTGGAGTATTGGCGAGCTATTTGCCACCTCAGCTCTCAGTGGGGATTTTCCAGAGTCGGAGGATGACAATGAAAAGCACAGTCGCAGTGACCCATTGAGCGACAATGGTGATCCTCGCGATCGCCCTGATAACTGCTCCAGTCTTGGGGAGAGAAGGCAATTGGAAGCTTGATTCCGATCATTCGACCGCTCGCGTATTCCTCGGCGCGAATGCCTCCGGATCGGTGTCACTCGTCTAGTAGCAGGCAAGGCCGAGTTATGCGCCTCCGAGCCTGCTGGTTCGACATTCGATCTTATTAAAATAGCATCGCCCCGGCTGAGGGCAACGCAAAGACCTTTAAGTTGCGGCGTGTGGACGTCGGGCACCATGGCAAACCGGAGGTCACCGGTTACCTGACGCTGACCCGCATCGTGCGCCCGGTGACGCTCAACCCCGGCGAGGACTACTTCGGTCCGGTTTACGGGGACTCGGTTATCCGAACCGCCACGCGCGCGGTCAGGTTTGCGCTCTCGACGAACAACCTGGAAGAAAAGGCGGAAACCGCCGCTGAATCCAGGTTCTATCGTGAAAATTGCGGAGCTGTTCGCGGCAATCACCGATATCAGTTGGCAGGCGGTTGTCCCATGAGAATTGCGATCTTGAGCCCGCGGCCGAGAACTACGCCGGTGCCGCTTGCACGGGAACTGTGATTGAACCGATTCGCACGGAAGCCGCGAGCGGTGGCGAGGGGTTCGAACCTGCTCGCCGGAAGGCGGCCTGATGACGATCGTTCTGAGACTGCGCCTGGATCGGGAGCTGGGTGAGATGTCGGGTAACTAAACTAAGTGTCCAAGGCATTGCGGCCATGCCGTGAGTAGCTATGCAGGGTCTCCGGGCAACGGGTGGCCCTTTTTCATTTCCCTTCTCGGCAGAGACAGGAGCAACCCGCAGTTACTTCGCATAGTGCAGCAGCGAGAACACATCGCACCCCTTAAGCTTCTCGCGACCTTTCAGGAAATCCAATTCAACTACGAAGCCCAGGCCGGCGATATCCGCTCCCAGCGACTTGGCCAACTCCACAGTTGCGGCGGCCGTGCCGCCCGTGGCCAGCAGATCGTCCACGATAATCACACGCTGTCCTTTGTCGATCGCGTCTTTATGGACCTCCAGCACGTTGCTGCCATACTCCAAATCGTACTCAATTCTTTGTGTGGCCGCCGGTAGTTTTCCCGGCTTGCGCACAGGCACGAATCCGGCGTTCAGGCGATACGCAGCAGCGGGGCCAAAAATGAAACCGCGCGCCTCCATCCCCAGGACCAGATCGATATCTTTCGCCAGGAAGTGTTCCGACAAGGCATCCACAAGGGTCGCGAATCCCAGCTTGTCTTTGAGTAGGGTGGTGATGTCGTAGAAGAGAATGCCCTTCTTGGGGAAATCGGGAACTTCACGGATTAACTTCTTCAGCGGTTCGCAATCCACGGCCGCCTTAATTGCCATCTACCAGGCTCCTTCAATGCGGAATGTGTTCAGGCCAGACACGGGCCGCGCGTCGGCTTCTTGGACATCATCCACGCGCGCAGCCCGCGGGCCTTCCCTCAACCGAGAACGCAAACCGGCCAGCTGCTCGCGTGTACCCATGGCGAGGACTTCGACGCTGCCATCAGCGTTGTTACGAACCCATCCGGCGACACCCAGCATATGAGCCTCGCGCTCCACGAACCAGCGGAAGCCCACTCCCTGGACTCGTCCACGTACCACGAATCGACGGGCTTCGACTGATTTGTTCTCGCCAGTCGCCATGCAAGTAACTTCCGCCTGGATGGTCCGTATAGTTGATATCAGGGCACGGCGTTTACAGGCTGCGAAAAAAATCTGGTTTGGGGCGGCGCAGCGCTGCATTGCTGCGATAAACAGCTTATTTTCGTTAGCGGGCTTTTAGCCGCCGAGGTCACTCTGCCCACTTTTTCCACAGCCTGTTCAGGCGTGCCGCAAGCATCCCTAATATCGGTATTGTCTTCCCGAGCGGCTTCCGCCGCGAGTCTGCTTTCGACCTAGGCTTCCGAAACCTAGGCTCTCGACAGGTACGCCCCTTCTGACGTATCCACCCTGATCTTTTCGCCTTCGTTGATGAACGGTGGCACCTGCACCACCAAGCCAGTCTCCGTCTTGGCCGGCTTGGTGACACTGGAAGCGGTCGCACTCTTCAGTCCCGGCTCAGTCTCGACCACAGTCAATTCGACCGTCTGCGGCAACTCGATCCCGACCGCCTTGCCATCGAAGAACTCCACTCTGATCTGCAGATTCGGGATCAGGTAATCCACCGCATCCCCGAGAATGTCCTTGTTGAGGTGCGTCTGCTCGAAGTTCTCGGTGTTCATGAAGTAGTAGTCATCGCCGTCGTTATAGAGATACTCCATCGAAACCTCGTCGACGTTGATCTTTTCGATGGCGTCAGCCGACCGGAAGCGGTGCTCGAACATCGCTCCCGTGCGCAGGTTGCGCAGCTTAGCCTGGATGAAGGCGCGCAGGTTCCCCGGCGTGCGGTGTTCCACGCTGAAGACCGCATGCAGGTCGTTGTTGTGTTTGATAATCATGCCGGGGCGAAGCTGGGTTGCAGGGATAGCCATTGCGGCGTACTCTCTCCTTGAAAAATTGCTCGGCAGGCCGGCGGACCCGCTATCCGCGCCCGCCGCGTACGGGGACCAAACTCATTATTTTACACATGCTTGGACGGAATGGGAACTAACGGCGGGTTGATTGTAACGCGCGCGATTCTTCGTCGGCCCGGCGGCCTCCTCAGAATGACGCTGTGCGAGTATGATGAGGAAGAATCTACGGTTGTTTGGACGAAATAGACGAACTCTGGTTGCCAAAACCGGAGGTCATGTTACTTTTGCTCGAATTATAATTGCTCTAAACCCGGGCCCGGAAACTAGCATCTTGTAGAGGTACACGAGGTGGCAATATGCGCTTGGGAACTTACGAATCTTCCGACAAGAGCACTGCTGGAATCGCTATTACGTTTTTACTCATCGGCGTGGGCGCTGGCGCCTTGGCCGCTCTCCTTTTAGCTCCCCAGAGCGGCAAGCAATTGCGCCGCGATCTTCGCCGCAAATACGAAGGCGCCAGGGACGCGGTCGAAGATTTTACCGACGAAGCGAAAGAGAAAGTGGAAGACGCCATGGGCCGCGGCGCCGACTGGGTGGAAACGGCGCGCGAAAAAGTGGAGCCACTGCGATCCGCGCTCCGAAGAAGATAGATAGGTCTCGGATTTCGCTCGTTCGCTCTCAGTCGGAATCTTTCTATGTCGGAATCTTTCTGTGCTGAGAGCCGAAACCTTCAATACAACCGGAAGGACACTTCCACATTAATCTGGACAGCCACGGGCTGCCCATTTTTGCGGGCGGGGTCAAACTTCCAGGTGCGCACGGCTTCGATGGCCTTCTCATCCAGGCCCATCCCTACCGATCGCGCAACCTTGATATCGCGGGGACGCCCATCGCGATCAACAATCATCCAGAGCACGACTGTCCCCTGATACTTGGCTTTACGGGCTTCTTCGGAGTACTCAGGATCGGGCTGATAGATGGCGCGGGGAGCACTCACGCCGCCGCCGACTTTGTAGACACCACCGCCGATCCCGCCACCGTAACCGGGACCTACGCCCGGGCCGTGCCCTGAGCCCACACCGCCGCCACTGCCGCTGCCAATTCCTCCACCTGAGCCGGTTCCGCTGGATGGTGGACCCATAATCTTTGAGAGGGGATCACCGAGCACTCCCATCGGCGGCAACTGAATCTGTGGCGCCACGACTGTTGGCTCAATGGGCAGTTTGGGCGCTTCATTCCGAACAATCACCGCTGGTGGCGTGATCTGCTCGCGGGATTGCCGGGGCAGTGAGCCTCTAGACGCCTCCAGTTTGTCGCGCTCACCGCCGCCTCCGCCACCACCTGATTCTTTGGCCGACGGTGCCAGTACGTAAGGGCTGATATCGGTGACCAAGCCCACAACTCGCTGCTGGATCTGCTGGCGATGCTGCACTACCCAGTGGCCCGACCACACCAGCAGGGCAGCAACCAAAATGTTGAGGGTGAACGAAAAAACGAAAGCTGAGGGGCGGGTGCTATAGGTTCCGTAGCCTTCGCCGAACAGAGTTGGTAAAACGCTAGTTTGCGGACCCGAAGGCGGCGAGGCCGCTGTCGTCATCCTCTCCGCCAGCGACATGGCAACAATCCTGTCTCCTTTAAAGTATAGACGTTTCCGGCCTGCCAAAGTCTTTCAATCTTGCAGGAGAAAGCGAAAGTGCCCCTGCTTTGGCATATAACCCAGATACCTCAGACAAGTCTGTGATCGGCAGCCAAACCAGCCGAGCATGACAAACAAAGTCGGCTTATTGCGACTCGGAAAGAAACTCGTATTCGTCAATCACGGCGGCAACGGCCATTTTCCCGCTTGGCGACGTGTCGTTCACGCGCACCACTTTTCCCTTGCAGCGCACGCGGATAGCTTCGGTCAGCGTAATTTCAGGAGGGAGGGTCAGGGTGAATTCAATGGGGGCGCCGTTGGTGATGGCACTATCAACGTAGAAACAGATACCCCGCGCACTTACGTCTCGGGTCTGTGCCGCCTTCTCCTGCACGCCATTCTCACTAAAAGTAACTGCGACCGGAAGCCGCAGGGCAAACCGCCGAGTGGCACGCTTTTCCGGATGAGGCTCGGCCATTGTCTTACCTCCCTAGGGCTTTGTAAGCATGGCGTGCCAGGTGGAGAGTGTCAAGTATGTACTTAGCCCATTGGGGCCCGGCTCGAGCCTTCTATTCGGTTCCGCATACGCCGCAAGCACTTGAAATTCTGGGCTGAACGCGGGGATGGGGAACTGAGGGGCGCGGGGTGTTCGGGGTGGCGACGCCGCCCCTCCGTTTTGTATGCCTCACCTACAATGACAGGAAATTCTTGATTAGCCGCTTGCCCTGATCCGTCAGCACGCTCTCAGGATGGAATTGGACTCCCTCGACCGGAAAGTTGCGGTGTCGCAAACCCATGATCACGCTGCTGCCGTCGCGCTCTTGGGTCCGGGCGCTGACCTCGAGTTCAGCCGGCAGGCCTTCCTCGGCTACGATCAGGGAGTGATACCGGGTGGCGGTCATGGGCGTGGGCACCCCCTTGAAGATGGTCTTCCCGTCGTGCTCAACCAGGCTGGTCTTCCCGTGCATCAAATTTCGTGCGCGCACCACCTGCCCACCGAATGCCGCTCCCAGCGCCTGGTGCCCAAGGCAGACTCCAAGCAGCGGTGTCTTGCCGGCAACACGACGGATCAGCTCAACGCTAATGCCGGCTTCGTGGGGAGTACACGGGCCCGGCGAAATAACAATCCGCTCTGGCCGCATAGCCTCCACCTCGTCTACCGTGACCTTATTGTTGCGGCGAACTTCGACCTCAGCGCCTAGTTCACCCAGATATTGGACCAGGTTGTAGGTGAAGGAATCGTAGTTGTCGAGGACGAAAACCATAGTGGTCAGTGGCTAGCAGGAAGCGCGGACCAAGCCTGCCCGGAGCGAAGTCGAGGGGAGTGTCCGCTCCACACCAGCTTACTAGTCGCAGCGTCCCCTGGCCATCTCTACTGCCCGTAACAGCGCTTGTGCTTTATTCATGCACTCCACAAACTCCGTTGCGGGGTCGGAGTCTGCTACGATCCCGGCTCCCGCCTGCAGGTACGCTTTCTTTCCTTTGAGCAACATGGTTCGTATGGCAATGCAGGAGTCCAGGTTCCCCGCAAAATCGGCATACAGAACGGATCCTCCGTAGACCCCGCGTCGCACCGGTTCCAGTTCCTCGATGATCTGCATGGCGCGGACTTTGGGTGCACCCGCGAGTGTGCCTGCAGGAAAACAGGCAGCGAACGCGTCCAGAGCATCCAGCCCATCGCGCAGCTTGCCTTCCAGGGCAGAAACGATGTGCATCACGTGGGAATAGCGCTCCACGTACATCAGATCTCGCACCTTCACCGACCCGTATTCGCTGACACGCCCCAGATCATTGCGGCCCAAGTCCACCAGCATCACGTGCTCGGCCCGTTCTTTCTCGTCATGCAGCATTTTCTGCTCGAGTTGCTCATCTTCGACTTCGTCGCGGCCACGACGATGGGTCCCGGCGATTGGGCGGTATTCCAGCTTGCGACCCGTCACGCGCACCAGCATCTCCGGCGATGATCCCAGCACGTGGGTGTCGCCGAAGCGCAAGAAATACATGTATGGCGAGGGATTGACCTGGCGCAGTGCCCGATAAAGATTCAAGGGCTGAGCTTCGGGTATGAAGTCCCACCGCTGCGACAACACAACCTGAAAGATGTCTCCCGCCGCGATGTAGTCTTTCGCCTGCTCCACACTTGTCAGAAAGCGTTCACGGCTGGTTCCAGCGTGTACCTTCAATTTTCCCAAGCGCCGCCGCGAACTCATCGGCCAGTGTCCCGGCTTCAATCCCGCGGCCAGCTTCTTCTCCAGCGTCGCGATGTCACGCAGCGCCCGATCGTACGCCCGTTTCGGACTCTCCTTAGAAACATCGGCGGTCGCAACGATGTGAATCTGACGCCGCAAGTGATCGAAGGCAAGAATTCGGTCGAAAAACATCAGCTCGCAATCGGGCAGCGAGAGATCATCGGCAGCGTGTTGCCCGATGTTCTCCAGTTGTCGAACCACATCGTAGGAGAAATACCCTACTGCCCCTCCAGTGAAGGGGGGCAATCCCGGCACGATCGCCGACCGATGCCCTCGCAACAATTCCTTCAGGAGCTGGAACACGTTGCCCGCCCGGCGCTCCCGCCGCCTGGCCTGCTGCATGACAATTTCGTCGCCCCGCGCCCGCACCTGCATGTAAGGTCGCGCGCCCAGAAACGTGTATCTCCCAATCTGTTCTCCTCGCTCCACCGACTCCAGCAGAAACGAGCTCGGCTCTCTGGCCGCTGCCGCCAGAAAAGCAGAGACCGGCGTCAGCAAGTCGGCGCTGACTGACTTAACTACCGGAACCAGCGTGAACTCCCGCGCCAGTCGCGCAAACTCGTTGTAATCAGGCTGCACCATGATGGGGTGGATCATTATATGGGAGCGGCGTTTACAGGCGTGGGCGGTCAAGCCAAAACGGCAACAAAGAGGAACGTTAGCACTACGAGGAGGGACCTAGGCTCGGCCGCAATGGGTCACAGCTCCATTTCCCAAGTTTTGCCGCTGACCTGGCCACCAGCCATTCCAACGCACCATACATTTATGTCAATTGACGTAATCCTCCCTGGCATTGGAAGATGGATCAAAGCGTCGGGACAAGGCGACAGACATGTTGGTCAAATTCTGGGGCGTGCGCGGGTCCACCCCCACTCCACAGCCGGAGAATTTGCGCTACGGGGGCAACACCTCCTGCGTGGAGGTCCGCATCAAGGACCAGATCTACATCTTTGACTGCGGCACCGGTTTCCGCATCCTTGGCCACCATCTTGCGCGGCAATATGACACCCAGCCCATGCTGGCCCACATCTTCGTCTCCCACTTTCACTGGGACCACATCCAGGGCATCCCCTTCTTCGGCCCATTGTACGAACGTCGCGAAAACCGCTTCATCTTTCATTCCTCGAGTCGGACCCGTAATCTACGACGAGTCCTGGAAGAGCAAATGGCCGCTCCGTATTTTCCGGTGGACATGAATGAGATGAAGGCGAGCCGCGACTTCCACGATATTCAGGAAGGCCGCGTCGCCTTTGGGGGTGTAACTATACAGGCCAGTTGGCTCAACCATCCCCAGGGATGTCTGGGGTTTCGCATGGAAACCAGAGACGGCATCCTGGTTTATGCGACGGACAACGAGCCCGGACACGCCGAATTCGATAAAAAGGTCCGCAAGTTAGCCGAAGGCGCCGACATCCTGATCTACGATGCCCAGTATCTGCCCGAGGAATACGAAGCTAAAAAGCGGGGCTGGGGACACAGTCACTGGCGTGAAGCCGTCAACATCGTGATGGAAAGCGGAGCCAAGGATCTGGTCCTGTACCACCACGATCCCGACCACACCGACCTCTGCATCGATGCCATCGTCAAAGAAGCCCGCAACTATTATCCCCGCGTCCGCGCCGCCTCGGAAGGCATGGAGATGACGCTGTAGCATCGCCAATCAACACCTCGCAAACGATGTCGTCATCCTGTCGATGACAACGACAGCTCTTGTCAAGCAAAAAAGACCCATCGGGGCATCGCACTGGAAGCGCCGTCTAGGGTGGCGCGGCGTTCATCTCGACGCTCTCACCAGCTTGCCTCCCCGTCGCTACCCCCTTATACTCAGGGGTTTGCCGCCCGCAAATGGGGGTAAGACCCTCCCGTATCAGCTACTGCAATCAGGGGAGATCATAAATGCGGACTGTCGCCTTGGAGCAGGAAGCCAACCCTTGGGAGTCACAAGCAGCGCGCTTCGACTTAGCCGCCAATAAGCTCAACCTGGACGAGGGTCTCTGGAAGGTCCTGCGCTATCCCACTCGCGAAATTATACTTCACATTCCTGTCGCCATGGACAACGGCCACCTGGAAGTCTTCACTGGCTTCCGGGTGCAGCATTCGATAGCACGAGGCCCCGGGAAAGGCGGCGTGCGCTATGCCCCTGATGTAACGCTTGATGAAATCCGAGCCCTCGCTAGCTGGATGACCTGGAAATGTGCGGTGGTAAACATTCCGTTTGGAGGAGCCAAAGGCGGCATTATTTGTGATCCCCACAAAATGTCCATGGGGGAACTGGAGCGCATGACTCGCCGCTACACCGCCGAGTTGGTCGAATTCATCGGTCCCGAGAAGGATGTTCCCGCGCCCGACGTCAACACCAACGAACAGATCATGGCCTGGATGATGGACACCTACTCCATGCACATGCGTCAGACTGTGACTGCCGTAGTCACCGGTAAGCCCATCAACATTGGAGGATCGCGCGGCCGCCGCGAAGCCACAGGTCGCGGCGTCCTGATCGTTTGCGACGAAGCTATCCGCAAGCTAGGCCTCGATCGCGACACGACCCGCGTCGTCATTCAGGGCTTTGGCAACGTCGGTTCCAATGCTGCCCGCCTGATGGCCGAAGCCGGTTACAAGATCATCGGCATCGGCGAAGTGGGCGGGGGGCTTTACAACAAGAACGGCATCGACGTCGAAGCGCTCTGGGAGTTCCGGCAGCGCAATGGCACGATCCATGGTTTCCCGGGAGCGGAGAAGTACGATCCAGCAGAGCTGTTGCTCACCGATTGCGAGATTCTGATTCCCGCAGCCACCGAAAACCAGATCACCAGCCGCAACGCGGACCGCGTGAAGTGTAAGATCCTGGCCGAAGGAGCTAACGGACCCACCACTTCCCCCGCTGACGAGATCCTCGCCGACAAGAAGGTCTTCATTATCCCTGACATCCTGGCCAATGCCGGGGGTGTCACCACCTCCTATTTCGAATGGGTTCAGGACCGCCAGGGCTACTTCTGGAAAGAGTCAGTGGTAAACGAGCAGCTCGAGCACATCATGAAAGCTGCTTTCGAGGACGTAGTGCGCTACTCGGAAACCCACAACGTCAACAACCGTATTGCGGCGTACATGCTCGCTATTGACCGCGTAGCTTACACAATCCGCCAACGCGGCATCTATGCTTAAGTAGGCTTAGGTAGTGCCGGCGGCCCGCCGGCCCCCAAGGTGGTACCCTTCCAATCACAAGGGGATTGCTAACGGAACTAGGGAGGTCGCATGAAGCGCAAGTCCCTCTCCACCCTGCTCTGTACGGTCTTACTGTTCACATGGCTGAGCGGTCTTTCGTTCGCTCAGGCGTCTTCGACTGCCGGCGGCTCGGCCAGAAGCTCGAGCACTGCGGGGAAAAAGAAAACTGTCAAAAGTGACCTGATAGACATCAACTCTGCCAGCAAGGGCCAGCTGCAAACCTTGTCGGGAATTGGCGATGCCACTGCCCAGAAGATCATCGACGGTCGTCCTTACGAGCGCAAAAACGAGCTGGTCAGCAAGAAGGTCGTTGCCAAGTCCACGTACGATGAGATCAAAGGCCGGATTATCGCCAAGCAAAGCAAGTAGCGTAGCGCAGGCTTTGCGCCGGCTCTGGGGCGGGCGCCCTGGCCCGCCCACATAGTTCGAGCTCGGGACTGGTTCCGCCCCTAACACCTGTCGCCCGATACCTTGCGGCCAGCCCCTATCCTTGCGTTGCTTTCCCCATCGAACGTGGAGGATAATTTAACTTCGGATAATTTAACTTCGGATAATTTGATTTGTACCCTGGAAGGCGCTGCCTACCTCCGGTGAATTTGCCCAACTACATCACGATGACCCGCATCTTCAGCATTCCGCTGTTGATGTGGATTCTGCTCAGCACGCGCTTCACCAGCGTGCACGGCGAGAAAGAGCTGCTTGCGTCGGCGTTGTTTATCTGTGCCTCCATCACGGATGGCATTGACGGGTACCTCGCCCGCAAACGAGGTCAGATTACAACTCTCGGCATGTTGCTTGACCCGCTCGCCGACAAACTCCTCATTGCCGCCGCATTTGTGACGCTGGTGCAGTTAAACCCGCGGCTCGTTCCTGCATGGGTTGCTGTGGTGATCATCGGCCGCGAGTTCCTGGTCAGCGGCCTCCGCTCCATCGCGGCGTCTGAGGGTTTTACCATCGAAGCTAGCGACTTGGGCAAATTTAAGATGCTGGTGCAGATCGTCTCGGTGGTAGCGGCGATTCTCGATCTCCGCTGGCAGGAGTGGCGGGTTTACAAGTCTTTCGTCTTCTCGGTGCACTGGATCGCCCTGGTAGCCATCTGGTACATGGTTTTTCTGTCTCTGGTGTCGGCGGCCGACTACTTTGCCGCCTTCTGGTCGAAGATCGATCGGCGCGTGGTGAAGCGGCGCCGCCGCGCCTTCGTCCTTAGCCGGCGGAGGAAGGACGATGTCCCAGCAACCTGATAACCCGCAACTGGCGACCTCCTCGCATTCCTCTCACCTACAGCCCGAGCCTGTCGAGTATTCAACTGAAGAACGTTTGCTATTGCTGAAGGCGGCGCACGATTCGATCGAAGCGGCTTTCAAGAATTGCGACATCCCGTCCGACGCGCCCACGCCTCATTTGGCCGAGCCACGAGGCGCTTTCACAACTTTATACCTGCATGGGCAACTGCGAGGCTGCGTGGGCTATGTCTTTCCGGTCGTGCCCCTTTATCGCACGGTAATTGAAACCGCGCGTGCCTCCGCTTTCGAGGACACCCGCTTCTACCCCGTCACCCAGCGGGAGGCGCTCGAGCTGGAAGTTCACCTCAGTGTGCTTTCTCGGATGCAGCCCATCCGCGCCGAAGAGGTAGAAGTCGGCCGCCACGGACTGCTGATCTCGATGGGAGGCGCTCGCGGGCTGCTTCTGCCGCAAGTGCCGGTCGAGCAAGGCTGGAACCGTGTCCCCTTTCTCGAACAAACCTGCCGTAAGGCCGGACTCTCGCTCGATGCCTGGCAAAGAGGCGCACTGATCGAAGCCTTTACCGCCGAAGTTTTCGGCGACCGCGACTTGCACCTGTAGCGATACCCGCCCGGAACGGAACCACGAACAAGCCGTCCTTATTTGATAATACCGCACGCGATGCGATCGCCGGCATTGCCGGCAGGATCGGTCTTCCTATCGTCAGGCTTGGCGTGAATGACGAGAGCGGTTCCCCCGTTGCTGAACACCGAGTGATTATCGTTGCCCAGATTCACATTCGATGCAGTGACAACGGCCTTGGACTTCCCGGTGTGCTCGACGATGAAATTCGGCATATCTCCCGCGTGCGGGCCGTCGGGATTGTCGAGACCGTGCTTTTTTCCGTCCGGATTAAAGTGCGGGCCGGCCGATTTGAAGTCGGGCGGATCACACTTGGCGTTCTGATGGATGTGGATTGCATGCTCGCCCGGTGGCAGATTCTTCAGGTTTAGCTTAATCTGAACTCCCTTCGACGAGGAATCCAATGCCGCCTTTCCCACGTCCCTTCCTTGGGCATCAATCAACTTCGCTTTAGCTGAACCGGTGTTCGCGGCGAACACAGAAGTCACCGCAAACAGCACAATGGCGAAAACAGCTGGTTGTTTGTAGTTTTTCATTCGCGCATTATAGCGGTTACCGGACTATCCTCCCTAGCGCAACGCCGTAGCATAGAATGCATGGTGGCCAGAACGCAGGTCCCTGCCGTAAGAGAACGTGCCCCCCACGCCTAGCACCCTCATCTTCACCTGTACTCCTGTATCCCAGAGCCATTTTGTCGAACTCAACCCTGCTGAGGAACCGGTGATCTTGCCCGTGTCTAGGAAGGGACTGAGCTTCACTCCCAATAAGCCGGCGTCATAGACGTTCTTGTCAATTTCCCAATTCGACAGAAAGTAATTGCGGCCCAGCGGCGCACTGCCTTTGCGCCCGTCACGGGTTCCGATGTGGGCTCGCAGCCAGAGGTCGTTATCGCGCTCCAGACCCAGCATAAATAATTCGTCGAAGGGAACCTGCCCGACCGTCCTGCCGGCGCGAACCCGTTCCTGGACTTTGTAGTCGTCGCCACGCATCTGGGGAAACCACTCGCCCGAAACCGATGCTTGCAGCTTCTCAAAAGTATGCCGGGGCCTCGACCAGATGGTTGCGGCTTGTGAAGAGACGCTGGATGCAACAACCAACCGCCTATCAGGCAATCGGAAAAGTTCGCGATTCAGCTGCGCCAGATGCTTGAGCTGGTACCCATGCGACAGCACGTCCGGAATCAGGACAGATCCGAGGAAAACACTTCGATAATCCCGATGTGACAGTTCCGCGCTTGTGGACCAGCCCCAGCGGCCGCTGCTGAACGACACGATCCCGCCATCGACAGATTCTCTCCGTAGATTGAGAGCACCCAGAATCGGCGCCGGTCCCTTGAATGACGGGCGTATGCTCCAATTCTCATTGCGCAGATCCAGACCGACGTGATAGCGCCGCTTGGGGTTGCGCTCCAACGGGGCGGAAAACGTCGCGGCTAAGCGCCGCTTCTGCGCGTCCCAGCGCACCAAGGACATGATATTGATCGCGGCGCCGTGCCAATTGAAGAACTCGGGGTAGACAGTCTGGTAGAAAATGCCCCGGCAGACGGACAGGAGCGCCTCCCACTTATTGCTGCCCCAGCCGTCTCGCTCCTGCGCCCGAAAAACCACATCAAACTTGCGATCAGCGCGCGCCGCCAGCTGAAAGTTGTAGATGGAGAAAATTTCCAGGCCGCCGGTACGCGCTTCGCTGGTCAGAAGATCGGGCAAGCGGAGCGTGCTCGCTGGAGCAAACGCGAGTGCACGATCCAGCAGCGCCGGATCAACGCGGAGTTGCTGCTCGGGACGTATCTCCTCGATCTGCGGCTTGGCAATACGATTCCAGTATTTCAGCGCGGCCTGGAGATTGCCTTGCACAAAATAAACCGTGCCCAGGAAATCATTGGCGTACGAATCGGCGGGATCGAGCCGCAGTCCGCGGTGCAGCCACGCCGAGGCTTCCGAATATCGCTTCTGCTTGAAGGCGACACCGCCCAATTCGATGGGAAAGCGCTTGTCACTCGGCTGCAAGTGATGTCCGGCGAGAAAAGCTCGACGAGCATCGTCCCAGCGTCCGAGCTGAGCCAACGCACTTCCATGGTAGAAATCGAGTTCCGCGTCCGGACGGGGGATCGATTCTATTTCGCGAACAATTTGCTCCCAGCGCTGTTCGGCAAAGAGTTGTTTGACGGTGGCGAGGCGACCCGTCTGCGGCGAAGGCTGGGCGAGGAGTGAAAACGTCCACCCCAACAGTGCGAGGGCGGCTAGTGCGCGGATTAGTGGCCGTCCTGTTGGGGTAGTGCCAGCAGCGTCCAGTTGCCGGCGGCTTTCCATGCTTTTTCGAAATTGGATCGGTCTTGCTTGAGCAGCTTGCGCTCGGCAGGATCGTTCTTCAGGACGATGCCGTGCTGCTCATCCAAGCCAGCCACCACCACATAATGCAGCGGCGCGCCCCACTCCGGCTTAAGCGCGACGATCAGCGGCCGCCCCTTCTCCAGGTGCTCCTTCAGGTCGTTCCATTCACCGCGAAAGGCAAACGCGCGGAAACCGTGCCGCTGGAAATAATGCTCCAGGTCGGAAGCATAGATTCCGCGCGCTTCAGAAGCGTAGAGGGAGCGCTGGATTTGCTCTGCATCGGCAAGCGGCTGCAGCGCCTGCCGCTGGCGCTGCCAGTATTGCATCACCATCGCGATACTGGCGGCGCCACAACCATTTTTCTCCTGCGTGATGAAGGGGACGTCCAGCCATACCCCGCCACGGTCGGCAGCCAACAACGCGCCCCCGAGAAGTAACACGGCGAGAATTCGGCAGGCTGGGTTTCCACGCATGGCAATTTTATCGGACGGCGACAATGATCAAAACAAGCGCCACAATGGCCAGCAGGATGATCAGCAAGTCACGATCGGTGAGATGGCCCGCGGCAAAGTCGGCCTGAGCTTTATGGGCGCGAGATGCTAACTGCGCAAGTTCCTCGTCGCTCAACGAGGACACCGCGGTCTTCACCTTCGCCGAATCCAGGTGAGCCGAAGCGAGAGAGTTTTGGGCAGCCGCCGACGACAAGAAATTAACCACCGTGTCCAGGTTGCGCTGCCGGGTTTCGCTGGCCGCCACTGTTGCCTGGTCGAGATCAGTGGAGCTGACTACGTGAGTCCGAACCTGCGCCAGCAGGCTGGGCGGAAGCGCAAAAATCGTAACCAGAACACAAGCCGTGACTACTCGTGCAGACTGCCGCACTAAACAAAGCATCTTGCCACTCTCCTTGTCGAAGGTTGCGGCCAGAGCGACCCGGGGGTCGTGCTGCGATTATACCGGGGTCGGCCGCTCCGGATGAAGGCGCGCTGCTCAGAGCGGCCGTCTCAAAGCTTGCTGACCAGGACGATGATCAGCACAGCAATCGCGATCACAATCAAGGTGAGCGTGCCACTGCCCAGGTCGCCGGCGGCCAAGTCCTTCTGCACCTTGTGCGTCCGCGCCGCAATCTTGGCCAGCTCTTCACCGCTCAGGGTTGAAATTGCTTTTTTACGTGAGCGGCGATCGATGTGAACGTGCTTCAGCGCCTGCCGCGCCAGGGGAGTGGCAAAGAACTGATTTACCTGTTCCAGGTTATGCTGCCGCAGCTGCACAGCGGAGCTGGTGGCCCTTCTGCAGCGCAGAAGAGCTGATGACGTGAGTCTGTGCGGCGAGGTTCTGCGCTGGAAATGCGGACAGAGCGGCAAAGCAACACGCGGTTAAGGCTCGGGTTGACTGCCAGAGAATGGCGCGCATTGAGGTCTCCTGACTGAATTCCGCGGACGGAGTAGCCGGCATCTGTACGCCCGCCTCGATCGGACTAGGCGGCGCTTGACCGGGTTGCCATCATGCAGAGCGGATCGCTAAATCATTCCCGCGAATGCGTATGGTAAGCGGTAAATAAGTTCTGGAATACACCAGAGCTCCCATGCCCGCCAGGGACGCTGAAACCATCGATAATGCCAGTCCTAAGTTACTTTAGTGGTTTCACTTTCCGCATTTTCCCCTTCGAGACGCAATGGAGATAATTTACGCGGTGATCCGGTCCAGCAAAGTTGCCCCCTTCGTCCTGTCTCTGTTCGCGCTGCCCTTCTGCGGATTTGGCCTATTCGCGCTCGCTTCGGGAGTACGCCAGCTGCGCGAGGGAAGTCCCCGGCCAACCATCATGCCGCTGCTATTCGGCTTGGTGTTTGCGCTGGCCGGGTTTGGTGCGCTGGCGGGTGTGTGGTTGGAAACGGGCCGGCAGAACAGGAAAGACCGGCTGCAGGCAGAGAACCCCACGGCACCATGGATGAGGCGCGTAGACTGGGCACAGGGGCGCTGCAACAGCAAAACCAAGTCCACCATGATTTCGGCCTGGGTGTTCGCCTTCTTCTGGAACATGGTTTCCGCGCCTATCGTGTACTTCATGCCGCTCAGCACGTTTCAGAAAAGACCGGTTGCCCTGGTCGGGTTACTTTTTCCTGCAGCTGGAATCGGACTTCTCATTTGGGCTGTACGCGAAACCCTGGCCTGGTTTGAGTTCGGCAAAACCTATTTCGAGATGAACTCCGTACCTGGCGTGATCGGACGCGAGCTGCGGGGAAACATCTACGCCCGCTTTCCCCGGCCTCCCGATCACGGCATTCGGCTCAAACTCTCATGCGTTAATCGAGTCGTGAACGGATCAGGAAAAGACCAGAGCGTCAAGGAACGAATCGAGTGGCGGGCTGAAAAGCTGGTTTCCCCAGGCGAGTTTTATTCGAGTCCGACCGGAACGATGATCCCGGTCTCTCTTCATATTCCATGCGATGCGGCTGAGACCGACTCCCAGGATTCGCGAAACCAGATTGTCTGGATGCTGGAGGCGGACGCCGACGTTCCGGGCGTCGACTACAAGGATCTTTTCGAGGTTCCGATATTTCGGACCAAAGATTCGCCTAGCGAAGCCGAAGCTAACGCACTTGCCAGTTCTCAGCCGGCGATCGACAAGCCACCCAACCCCGCAGTTATAGTGTCGCTTTCCTCGAGTGGCATGGAATTTTATTTTCCGGCAGCGCGCAATCGCGGCTTCGCCGTGGGCGCGACGGTGTTCTTCCTGCTGTGGAGCGGCATCATTGCGATCATGATCAAGCTGGGAGCCCCCTTTATTTTCCCGTTCTTCTTCCTGGTGTTCGATCTCATCATGTTCTACGTCATCCTGCAGCTCTGGCTGGGCACTTCGCGTGTGCTGGTCAGTACCTCCGGAGTCGGGGTTCGCACCGGTCTGTTGGGTGGCGGGGAATGGCATGACATTCCAGTGTCCCAGATTTCGGCGATTCAGGCCCTCATCACGGCGCAGCAGGGCGGCGCCAGTGGAACACCCTTCTACAGTATTCAACTCGTGCAGAAAGACGGGAAGAAGGTCGTCCTCGGGCAGACGATCCGCGACAAACAGGAAAGCGACTGGCTGGTCCAGGAGATGGGCAAAGCCTTAGGATTGGGAACAGGCCAGGGCAGGGCGATCGCCGCAAACTGACCTATTGATCCCCCCTTCTTGTCATCCCCTTTCTATTTTGTCATCCCCGCAAAGGATCTCCGCATTTCTTTTTGTCGCCAACCACACGGACCTCACAATTCTTCAACTCTCGCCTGCAACTCCCGTGCGATCGCCTGCGGTTTCATTCCTGCATCAAATTTCTCCGGTGCACCGATCCGAACCGTGATTTTTCCGGGCAAGGCAAACTTCCGGCCCGATTGCTTTACTTCAAACAGCCCATCAATGCGCATGGGCACGACGAGAACGCCCAAGCGCTTCGCCAAAATCCCGATGCCGGCCTGGAATGGAAGCGTCTTGCCAGTCGTGGTGTGGCGGCCTTCGGGAAAAACCAGCAGGCTATATCCGCGATCGACGCACTCGCCGGCATACGCGAAACTCTGGCGAAATCCGGACTGGCGCGGCAAAGGGAAAATATTCAGCAGGGCGGCGCCCAGAACCCACTGCAGGCGGTCATAAAGCCTGCCTAGCCAGCTTCGCGAAGAAGGCGGCGTGCGCAGTCCTTCCATAGCCTCGCCTCCGGCGGCTGCCGCCAAACCATGGCGTAAGCGCGCGGGCAGCGCGGTCAGCACATAGCCCACATCAACGTCACTGATATGGTTGCACACAACCAGCACCGGGCCCGGTATCGTGCTCAGCTTCTCACGTCCCACAATTCGCGGCCACCCCAGCACAAACACGGCCGGACGAAGCAGCAGGTAGTGCGCCAATACGCGAATCCAGGTTATCGGCCAGCACAGCGCCCATCGCGGATAGTGGTAGTGCACGGGCGAGGCCGGCTCGCCCCGCAACACGCGTTCCAGGTCCGCCACTGTGCTCGCAGCCGCGAAGCTGGTCTCGCTCAAGTCCACCTGATAGCGGTCTTCCAGGGCGCTCATCAATTCAACCCGCTCCAGCGAACTCAGGTTCAGGTCAGTTTCCAGCATCGCATCAGGACGTAGACTCGGCACTCGCCCCGTGATGCGGGCAATCATTTCCGCCAGCGGACCGCCAGGTTGACCGGCTTTCGGCGTCTCCTGTGCTTCGAGCGCTTGCTGAATCAGGCTAGTCTTCGGCTTCTGCGTCGAGGTCCGCGGGAAGTCTTCCTCTGGCCAGACCGCCCACGTGCGCATGCGCTGATAATCGGCCAGGGACTCATTCGCCCGCCGCATAACTTTTTCGGTGTCGGCGCTGCGGTCTCTTAAAATCAACACCGCCCCGGGTTCCGCGTTGCCATCCCGCTTGATCCCGATCACGACACAGTCCTTCACCTCTGGTTGCCGTCGCAACGCTGCCTCCAGATCTTCGGGATAGACATTCATCCCGGCGGAAGTGACGATCACATCCTTCTTGCGGCCTTTGAAATAGAGGTTCCCTTCCGCATCCACTTCTCCGACATCTCCGGTGTGATACCAACCCTCTTGCCCGGCCACCGGCGTGAGTTCTCGGCCGCTCCAATACGCGGATGCCACGCTTGCGCCTCGCACCAAAATTTCGCTATTCGCGTCCAACTTGATCTGGCGCCCGGCGAGCACCTTGCCCACCGACCCTTTGCCCACCTTGAAAGGATGATTGACGCTGATGAGCGACGTGGTTTCGGTCAGGCCATATCCCTGAATGACGGCGTACCCGAGGCGCCCCCAAAATTCTTCGGTAATCGGGTCCAGGGCAGCGCCGCCGCAAATGAACCCCCAGAACTTCCAGCCGAACTGGCGATGGATGCGGCGAAAACGCCACCAACGGTGCAGGAAGCGCTCGCCTTCGGCCGCGCGGAAACTTTGCCGGAATTGGTCCAACGCCCCTCCCTCTTCCAGGTCGCGCTCTACTTTTTCTTTCAGTGACTGCAAAATTCGTGGTACTGCGACCAGCACCGATACACGCTCCCTTTTGACAGTGCCGATGATCTGCGAGGGATTGAGTGATTCCTGAAAGATCACCATGCCCCCCATGAGCAGCGGAAGAAAGATTCCCAGGAATTGACCGAACACGTGGCTAAGTGGCAGCAGGTTCAGAAGACGGAGGGGATGTACCAAGCGCTCATATTTCAGGTATTGCTTGATTTGCGCCTCAAGCGGCTCGATATTCGCCAACACATTGCCATGGGTGATGACGACTCCCTTGGGCTCAGCGGTAGTTCCCGAGGTGAAGACGATTTCCAGGGTGTCGCTCGGCTCGAGATCAGCAGTCGAATAGGCAATGGGCGAATGCCGGGCAACAGCCTGCGGCAAGTCTTCCAACACGATTGCCGGCAGCTGGGCGACGCTCCTCGCGTGTTGCCGAGAGCAAAGCACCAGCTTGGCGTCCACCTGTTGGTGCACGCGCAAAGCAAAATCGCTACTGGCCGCGTCGTCCATGGGGACAATAACTGCCCCTCCTAACGTGCATCCGAAAAACGCCGCTACCCACTCGGCGCAATTCCGGCCCCAGATCAGCACTCGATTTCCTTTGCCAATGCCCCGTTTCTCCAGCTCTTGCGCAAACTGCCAAGCCAGTTCCGCAGTCTGACCGTAGCTCCGCCGGAGGCTGCGATATCCGCGCTGATCTACATAGGCACACTCCCGCCCGTGTTGTCGGAAGTTTTCAACGTATTCGATCAGGGAACGGTGTTCCATGAAGAGACCGAAGCGCTCTACTGCCTGCGGGCGGCGGCGCTTTTTACCCCATAGAACAGAAGGCTGCAGACAAACACAATGGGGAACGTCCAAATTCCAACCGACAGGGCGGCATGGCTCGAGAGACCAAGTTCCCCATGTGTGGCGTACAAGCCCCAGGTCAAGGCGTAAGCCGCCAGCGAGATTGCAAGCGACAGCAGAAAGCTGCGGAGAAGATTTTGTTTGAGCGGCGGCTCCATGCATCCCTCCTGGCCGTCGTAAATCTTGTCATTTCGAGCAAGCCAGCGCGTTTTTTGCGCGAGTCGCGGGACCTGCTGTTCCCCGGGGAGGCAAGTCTTCAGATCTTCCGTTACTCGAGATCTTTCGTTTACTCGGGTCACGCGAGCGTTCGAATTCTCAGCCCCTCCCTACTCCCAGCGCATCCGCCACCCGGTTGATGTAGTTGAACCAGGAAGCAATCAGCGTAATTTGCAGGATCGCCCTGTCGTCGAAGCCGGCATCGCGCATGCGGTCGTGATCCTGCGGTTCGACCTTGGTGGCGTCTTTGGTCAGCTTCACCACGTAATCGAGCATGACCCGTTCCTGCCGGCTGATCGGCGCGGTGTTGTAGTCCTTCTCCAGGGCGCGAACCAGGCTCTCATCCAATGTCACCCTACGCAGAAACTCTGCATGTGACTCGATTCAATAGAAGCACCGGTTGGTCAGCGAAACCATGGTGGCAATCATTTCGTGTTGCCGGCGCTGCAGGGGGAGTTCAGGAGACAGCAGAACGCCAAACGTGGCAAAGGCATGGTAGAGGGCGTCGGGGATAAGGCTATGCGAGGCCACGATCTCAGACGCTCCGCCCCCGGGCGCCGAATGGACAGGCACCGCATATTCCTTAGGATAGAGGGCCTTTTCCGCTTCGATCGCCTGGGTTAGTTTCTGGTCTGCCTCGGGAAGGGGCACGGTACGAATCCAAGTCATGGAAAAATGCTTGCTCCTTGGAGTAGGTTTGTTACAATCTTTGCAGTTCATCAAAGCTACACGCTTCACCATCGGTATGCCAAGCTTTTGGACTGCCTAGTCCAACTAAGTTGGGCCGACTGATTCGTTCGCAATTCCCCAGGCGGAGGATCGAGTCGATGAGTATTATGGTTTGGAAGCTGGCCCGGCATCTACCGCGGCCAGTCTTGCTGGTGCTGGTTGTCTTTTTACTATCGCCCCTCGCCCGGGCGTAAACTGCTAGGAGCCAGCCCGGAGGGCGCAAATCGGTTGCGGCCCCGGGAGCGGCGAAGCGGCAGTTGTCGTAAGTCACTGGCGTGATTTCCCTCGCTGCCGAGCCGGACTACGACCCTCACAATCGCGGAGGAGCGGGTTGTCCCCGAGGGGGTGTTAAGCTCGGCGGATCCCGAGTCAGCTCTCTGCCCTCCCGAGCGCAGGTGGTCCTGGTCCGCTTCGGGGCCAGCCGTAGCGGTCAAGGAGGACCTTACAATGGCGCAAGAGAACACCCTCACCATTACCGACAATCGCACCCATAAAAGCTATGCGATCCCCATCGAGCACGAGACGATTCGGGCCATGGACCTGCGGCAGATCAAGACCAAGCCCGATGACCTCGGGATGATGACCTATGATCCGGCATTCATGAATACCGCCTCCTGCCGCAGCAGCATCACCTTCATCGACGGCGACCGCGGCATCCTGCGGTATCGCGGCTATCCGATTGAAGTTCTTGCCGAACACTGCACCTTTCTGGAAGTGGCCTATCTTTTGATCTTCGGCAATCTTCCCACCGAAACCGAACTCAAGAAGTGGGTTGGTGAAGTCACTCACCACACCATGCTCCACGAGACCACCAAGAAGTTCATGGAGGGCTTCCGCCACAACGCACATCCCATGGGCATGCTGGTGAGTACGCTCGCAGCCTTGTCCACCATTTATCCGGAAGCGAAGAACATTCACGATCCGGCCAATCGGTTGCACCAGATCATCCGACTGATCGCTAAGATTCCCTCTATTGCTGCCATGACCTATCGCCATAGCCTGGGCTTCCCGTATGTTTACCCGGACAATGATCTGGGCTACGCCGAAAACTTCATGAACATGCTGTGGAAGATGGTCGAGCCCAAGTACCTGGCAAATCCGGTGTTAGCCCGGGCCTTGGACATTTTGTTCATCCTGCACGCTGATCATGAACAGAACTGCAGCGCCAGCACCATGCGGGCGGTGGGCAGTGCGCACACCGATCCTTTCCTGACCACGGCAGCGGCCGCGGCGGCCCTCGCAGGTCCGCTACATGGTGGCGCCAACGAAGAAGTTCTCAAGATGCTCGACGAAATCGGCTCCAAGGACAACGTGTCGGCCTACATCAAGAAGATCAAAGATGGGCACGGCAAATTGATGGGCTTCGGACATCGCGTTTACAAGAACTACGATCCGCGGGCCAAGATCATCAAGTGGACCGCCGAGCAGGTATTCGAGGTAACCGGCCGCAACACCAAGCTGGACATCGCACTCGAACTGGAGCGGATTGCGCTCGAAGACGAGTACTTCATCAAGCGCAAGCTGTATCCCAACGTCGATTTCTATTCCGGGATCATCTACCAGGCCATGGGTTTCAAGCCCGAGATGTTCACCGTGCTGTTCGCTATCCCGCGCACAGCCGGGTGGCTGGCACAGTGGCAGGAGATGTTGACCGATCCGGAACACAAGATCGCGCGTCCACGACAGGTCTGGACCGGCCCTGAGGTTCGCGAGTTCGTGCCTCTGGCCAAGCGCGCGGCGGTCGCGGCAACTCGCTAACCGCCGGGTGGGACGTTAAATTGCGCCTAGTTCTGTGGTTGTGTGAGGACGGGCATCTCGCCCGTCCTCTTTTTTCGGCTACAAAACTCGATTGGATCCGCTTCTGCTTACTCCGCCGGACTGATCTGTGGCCTCAACTACGATGGAGTGCGCTCCGGGCGTCAGTTGTTAGGTGGTATTGACTGCATTCCCGTCGCCCCGGTAGGTCCAGGTGCCGTCGACGTAGATCTGCACGGTTTCGACGGGGCTGACCCGCCGGCGGTAGCGACCACGGAAACCGGCGAAGCCACCGTGGCATTGGACAATGGTGAGCTGACCGTCACGGCTTGCGCCTTCACAGTAACATGCATGCCCGTCTGGTGAATTGCTCCCGCCTTGTCCCAGGACTGGACCACGATGTAGCGCGAGCCCAAATTCATTCCAGACTGGTGTCCTCCTGGTTGGATTTCACCTGGTATCGGAGCACGTCGTCGGCATCGAATGTCACGGCGTCGCATAAGGTGCGCAGCAGATTCTTGTGTGAGCAGTGGACCTTGGGATTTGTATTGCGGCTTGACCTGCGGACCAATTACGAGCGTGGCGATGCGGCCCCCGCAGCCTGAGAGAACCGTCGAGGAACAGCGATTATCACCCGTCAGATTGCCCTCATCCCAGACAACGAACAGCAAACCATCACCCCCAGGGCTGAATTCGGGACGCGCGAGAATGGAAGGAAGATGCTGTGACAGCCACGTATCGGCGGCCGCCAGCGTCCCATCGTGCGCATCCTCGTCCAGGTTGGGAGTAATGTAGATGTAGTTCGGCGTCTTATTCGCGGCCATATCGATTGCCAACTGGCTGAAAGGTACGCTGTTCAGCTTCTGAACCGGGGTGCCGGCGTCGGAGAAGTCAATCAGGGGATTATGTCTGCGAACCTAGTTCAGATTGCTCAGGCCCAGAAAGCCCGCGTAAGGCAGGTCTACCTGGTAGGATTTCCAGGTCCGACCCTTGGCAAGCACCTGGCGCGCGCGACGTTGTTTACATTAAAGCAAGCAGTGTTATCGTTGTTGCTCGTGACCGGTTGGCCAGCGACTAGCCGCATCAGAGCGGGAAGAGAACTGTGCTGCTCCGCATAGTACTCGGTCGCGAGGGCATACTTTTTCGCCAGAGAGTTGTAATAAGGGCATGTTGGCATTGCCGATGACGCTTTGGTAGCTGTGGTTCTCTTCCGTCATCAGCCAAACGTGTGTGGAATGCGGAATTTGCGCATAAGCAAGCGAGCTGAGAGCAAACAATAGAACCCAGGACTTAATCATGACATCTCCAACTTCGTCAATTGCGCGACACTGAACCGGTAGCTGGACCGGAGACCTAAATGCCGGACTGCGGCAGAGGAACCCCAGGGCCGCCAGGCGGTAGCCCAACCCAATGCTGCTGGGCAACAAACGGTTGGTTTACTGCGATACGTTGGGGCGGGACGAGAACTCAACGTATCAAGGAAAACTAGCAACAAACCATCGGAGGAACCTCCTAACGGCGTATGGAAATCGTCCGCTTCATCGAACCGGACAGGTTCTGGCGCGAAAATGCGGTCGGCCTGGCAATGCGCCTGTCGGGAACGAGATAATGTGGTGACTTGCGGGTTGCCGCGTTACCTCCGTAACCGGGCAGTTTCGAGTAAGCGGATTACAATTGGCACTATCGCAGGTCAACCTTACTGGCTGGTTCGGCTCGGGGGACCGATACGACGGTAAGGCGACTAACCCGTCCGGGCCCCTGCCAGGGCATCACGAACGGTGGGTCATCCGGAGTCCGCACTAATATGGCGTTTGGTCTAGGCTTCAACAAAGCGAAGGTCCTCAGCTCTGCCGAGAAGTACGTCCAACAAGGCAAGCTGCAGAACGCCATCGCTGAGTACGAAAAAGTCCTCAAGCACGATCCCAAGGACCTCACGGTTCTGAATACCGTAGGCGACTTGCACGCGCGCCTGGGCCAGCCCGAAGAAGCCTGCAACTGTTTCAAGACTGTCGGCGACGCCTACGCCCAGCAGGGCTTCACGGTCAAGGCGATCGCCATGTACAAGAAGCTCACCAAGCTGCGGTCATCGCTGGAAGGCGTACTCAAGCTGGCGGAGCTGTACACCCAGCAGGGCCTGTTCAACGATGCGCGGCAGCAATACCTGCAAGTGGCGGAAGAATTCCTGCGCACCGGCGAACTGGAACAGGCCGTTCGCATTTTCCAAAAAACTCTGGAGATGGACCCCGAGAACGTAGCCATGAAGGTGCGTCTGGCGGAGGTCTACGTTCGGTTGGGAAAGAAAAACGAAGCCTGGCAGATTTTTTCCGGTGCTGCCGAACAGCTGCGCGCTCGCGGTCAGTTGGTTCCGGCAGAAGACATTTTACAGCGCATGCTGACGCTGGATCCGAAAAACAACCAGGTCCTGCTGCTGCGCGGCAAGAACGCGCTGGAAGCGGGAGACAGCGCCGGCGCAATCAGCTATTTCCAGCAGGTTCCCGATATTGACACGCAACCGGAAGCCCTCAAGGCGCTGTTCCAGGCCTATCTGGCGGCCGATCGGTTGACCGACGCGGGAGTGCTGGCCACCAAGCTGCTTACGGTTCACAACGATATTGAAGGCATTGCGCGGTTTGTAGCGGCCTTGATGAAAGGCGGACTCTTCCAGGACGCGCTCAACGTATATCAGCAGTACGGGGATCGCCTGATGATCCTGGATCAAGCGAAGGTCCTCGAAAATCTTCACACGATTATCGGCCACGTTCGCACCGAACCGGAGTGCCTCGAGCTTCTTCTCGAGCTGTTCCAGAAAGCCGGCGAGACCACCCACATCAGCGAAGTCACCGAGCTGTTGGCGCACGCCTGCGTGCAAAAGGGAGACTTGGAGAAGGCGCGCGAACTGTATCAGGAGTTGATGACAGTCGAGCCGCAGAATCCGATCCACGCGCAGAATTATCAGCAGGTTTGCGCCACGCTGAGCGGCGGACCACGTTCGGGCATGATTACCCTAGAAGAAGGAACCGTAATCGTGGACGAACTCGAGGCGACGGCGCCTGCGATCGAACAAGCGTACCCGGAGAGCATCTCAGCCGGGCTGCGCGCTGCGCTCACCGACGCGGAACTTTTTGTCTCCTACAACATGCCGGCCAAGGCCTTGGGGCCGCTCATCGCTGCCCTGCCCAAGGCGCCACACGACATACGCCTGAATCAGCGTCTCGCTGCATTACATACCCGTGCCGGACGCTTTGGGGAGGCAGCGGTTTGTTGCCGCTCCCTGGAAAAAGTCTATTCCGAAGCTGGCTACGCTGAGGAGGCCGGCCGCTACGGAGAGCTGGCATCGCGGTATGAGCAGCGTGCGGGGACGTCGCCCGCCGACGCCGCGCCGGCCGAAGTTCAGCTTCCGGCACCGTGGCCAACTGAGGCAGCCCGCGAATTTGCCGTCGAGCCCGTCGGGGCTCCCTCTGCGGAGGAAGAACAGCGGGTTGCAGCAGAGCAGGGCGAAATCGACCTCTCCGAGGAGTGGGAAGGCTCTTTGACCGAAGAACCGGCACAAGTAGAGGCTCCTGCTCCAGTTGAACCTCCAGCACCCGCGGAGCCTCCCATCGTGATTGCTCCGCCAGTTCGTCTCGCTAAGCCGGATCTGGTTCGGGAAACCGTGGAGGAGGTCCGGTTCTACCTGCAACACACCATGCGCTTGCAGGCTCTGGCCGCGATGGCCAAGTTGGAAGCACTGACCAAAGATCAGGCTCTCCTCGACACTCTGCGCGCCGAATATGAGTCTGCGTTCGCCCCGGCTCCAGCATCTCAACCTGAGCCCGGTCCGGAAGCCGCACTCGACGAGGTCACGCTCGAAGAGGAGACGGCAGAGGAAGGGGTGGCGCAAGAAGAAGCGTTTCAGGAAGAAGCGATTGCCGAAGAGCCGGTCGAAGAAGTTGCCGCAGCTCCGGCTCCGGCCCACGGGGATACCGAACTCAAGGAACTGGTCGCGCACCTGGGATCTGAGCTGCGTGATTTTGAACCAGCGGCGGCACCAGCCCCCAAGCCGAAACCAGCTCCAGCCCGCGCCTTCGAACCAGCAGTGGCCGCCAAGAAAGAAGATGTTCTGGGTGAATTTGTTGCCGACTTGGAATCGGCGCTGGGCGATGACTTCCTGGTGACGCCATCCACCCCTCAGCCTCCGGTCGCCAGGCCTCAGCCGAAACCTGAGCCGATTCGGGTTG
>Ga0209804_1000106_pt1 | contig 70856 bp, 63 predicted proteins | sample GraSoiAngelo_139_FD_185896 | JGI IMG/M metagenome (GOLD analysis project Ga0209804, IMG submission 185896) | Grasslands soil microbial communities from the Angelo Coastal Reserve, California, USA - 14_0929_12_20cm (SPAdes) (version 2) | ecosystem: Environmental > Terrestrial > Soil > Grasslands ... | reverse complement strand
ACGGGTTGTAAGGCTGCTGGGCAGGCGGGCAGCGTAGAGAACGAACAGAGCAAATCTCTGACGAAATTCCGGGTCTCCAGAGAGCAAATCCAAACTCGGGGTTTTTCAACAGCCTTTAGCTAAGCTAGGGAATCACTAAGGGCTGGCGGCAGGACTACCGCCCGAGGGTCAACCGCTGGATCAAGGGCTCCGGCAGGTGGGCAGACCGCATGCGCTTTTGCACCACCTGGACATCGTACGGAACGCGCCAGAATTCCACCACTTTGTGCTCTAAGTCGGCAATGGCAAAAGCGGCCCGAGGGTCCCCGTCGCGCGGTTGCCCAATCGAACCCGGATTCAGAAGATAACGACGAGCCGCCTCTACCCGTAATGCGGCAAAAGATTCCATTGCGCGCGGACGAATCTGAACAATCTCAAGATGCGCGTCTTGATACGAGAAGCCCCCTTGGTGATGCGTGTGACCGAAAAAAGTGACCCCCGCATTGGAATCGAGAAGCCCTTCGAGGGCCTGCTCCGGTGTGAACACATATTCGTCTTCGTCTTGAACCGCGCCGTGCACAAGCACAATGCCGTCCGTTTCAAGCGGCCCTTTAGGTAACGCCGAAAGCCAGGCCATGTGTTCCGGCTTGAGCTCGGCTCGTGTCCAATCGACCGCAGCTTTCGCCACGGGATTGAAATCTTCCGTGGCCATCAATCCGGTCACGGCTTTGTCGTGATTGCCTCGTATCGTCGTCGTGCCCAGTTCTCGCAGACGTGCGGTGACGGAATTGGGATCGGGGCCGTAGCCGACCACGTCGCCAAGGCAGACGGACAAATCCCAGCGGTCCTTCGCGGCTTCGAGGACCGCATCGAGCGCAGTGGCATTGGAGTGCAAATCGCTGAGAATCAGAATCCGCATTCGTCGTACCGGGAAAAATGACCTAGAGTATAGATGAACAAGCTGACCGATGCACGAAACGTCAGCATGCTGGCGAAAAATGTGACGTCTGTCGTGTTGCGATAAGTTAAGTTGTGGGCCAGTTTCCGCTTTTTCAGGAGAAATTTACATCCGGAATATGCGAGCAGTCCCTTTTTGAGCGTAAATAAACATCTCTAGCGGGAATTTTTCCCTCTTTCGAAATTTTATCGCGTCGTGGCGAAACATTCCTCACTGGCCTTTCGTCTATACAGGCGCAGCTGCTCATAGCGCTGTTCAAGGCGAGATTCAGAAAAGACCCCGCGGTGGCAGCCGCGGGGTCTTGACACGCAGTTTTTCCGGCCGTTAGTCCAGGAAGAAGAGGTGTCTTCACGGGCGAGACTACTCGCCCGGCCCTCCCGTGTCAACTCCATCTTGCCGGCGGCAGTCTGCTATCGGCTGACTCGATCCTGTCCAGAAAGGAATTGACACACATGAGAAACAGTTTATTTTTCCGCTCGCTCGCGCTGCTGGCCGCCATCGCACTAGCAGTGCCTGTTTTCGCCAAGCCCTTCTCCAAAACCATCAATCTTGCCCAAACCGCCAAGGTCGGCAAAGCTGAGTTGCGAGCCGGCGAATACCGTTTGTTGATCGACGGCAGCAAGGCCACGGTAGAGAAAGGCGGTAAGGTGGTTGCCGAATCCGAGGGCCGCTGGGAAGATCGCAGCGCCAAGTCCAGCTATGATTCCCTGCTCATCGGCGAAAATGGCCAGGTGAAGGAAGTGCGTTTCTCTGGCCAGTCTCGCGTGTTCGTTTTCAGCGAGTAAGTCGAGCCTCTCGCTGATTTGCTTCCTGGGGACGAGAGGGGAGTTGCAAACCGGCCGCGCCCTCCGCTCGTCCGCCGGCTCTGTTTCCGCTGCAAAGAAAATTCCTTGCAGGCAGTTTTTTCCAGGCGCGGAAACCATTCAATGGGTTCCCCGCGCTGATGTTTATGACTCGCCGTTAACGCATGGCCGTCTTTCGAGAGTTTTTCTTCCTATTTTAGCGAATCAGCATGCAATCCCCGTAGCTGTAGAACCGATATCCGGCTTCGACGGCGTGCCGGTAAGCCGCCAGCAGGCTTTCGCGTCCGGCAAACGCACAGACAAGCGCCAGCAGCGTGGACCGTGGCAAATGAAAGTTGGTTAGCAGCGCGTTCACGACGCGGAATCGAAATCCCGGCGTGATGAACAATCGCGCCTCGGCTTTGCCGCCACCCACGATATGAGAAGACCCAGCTTCCTTTGCGCGCAAGGCCGCATCCTCCAGGGCGCGCACGACAGTAGTGCCGATTGCCAAAACGGGCCGTCGTGCGGCCTCAGCTGCATTGATTCGGTCCGCGGTTTCACCAGGGATCTCGTACGATTCGGAGTGCATCACGTGGCCTTCCAGCGTTTCACTGTGGACGGGTTGAAACGTGCCAAGGCCCACGTCCAACGTCAGCTCACAGATTTCCACTCCGCGAGCGCGGATTCGTTTAAGTATCTCTTCGGAGAAATGTAGACCTGCCGTGGGTGCAGCAATCGCGCCAAGGCGCTTTGCAAACACCGTTTGATAGCGCTCGCGATCCACTGTTTCGTCTTCCCGATCAATGTAGGGAGGAAGAGGGACGTGTCCCAAGCGCTCAAAATGCGCGTTGATCGAGCACTGGTCATGAGAAACGAACCGCAGCGTGCGCAGCCCGAACTCGCCGCGGGCCATTATCTCGGCCTCCAGCTCTCCATCTCCAAAGAGCACGCGCTCCCTCAGGCGCATTTTGCGGCCGGGCCGAACCAGGGCTTCCCATGTATCAACATCGATTTGGCGCGTCAGCAGAACTTCCACCTTTCCCGTCAAGTGCCCGCCTCGCGTGGCTCGCGAAGGCTTCTGCGAGCGCACGCCCGCGCGCCGTCCAAAGAGCCTGGCCGGAATTACGCGAGCATTGTTGAGAACAAGCAATTCATTGCCAGTGAGGAGCTCCGGGAATTCCGCAAATTGCCGATCCTCGAACGCTCCCGAGGAACGATTCAAGAGCAGGAGGCGGGAAGCGTCACGGCGGTCCAAGGGCTGCTGCGCAATCTGCTCTGCAGGCAGGTGATAATCGAGTTCGTCCAGGCGCATGAGCAGCCATAGTCTAGCAAGAGCCAAGCTTCGGCCTGCGCAGTGGAACCAACCGCGGTCATTCGCCGCGCGTTGTCTGGACTCCTAACTGCCCTAGACGCTCTTTGCTTTGAACTGCAAAGTAATTTATCTCAGTGACTCCATGGTGGCTTTCCGGTCGACGAGAGAGTTAGCATCATTTCCGTGTCCTTAAGATGGCAGCAACTGCCCAAAAAGTGGCGTCACTTTTATATCTCATTCATTATAAAAAACTTGCATGAAAGGCCGGGCCAGCTCAAATTTGTACTTGACAAATATACGCTCATATTCTATGATCCCATTGCAATCACCTACGGAGGTGCTTACAACTATGCGAACAATAGCCCGATGGGAACCTTTCCGCGGTGTCACCACCCTGCAGGACCAAATCAATCGCCTGTTCAACGAGACCTTTGATCGTTCGGGCGAGGATTCCAGCCTCAGCGCGTGGGCGCCAGCCGTGGACATCTACGAAACCGAGAACGAACTCGCAGTGAAGGCGGATCTCCCCGATGTCAATCCCAAGGATCTGGACATTCGCGTGGAGAACAACATCCTCACCATTCGCGGTGAACGCAAGTTCGAGAAGAAGGTGAACGAAGAGAACTACCTGCGCGTCGAGCGCTCCTATGGCTCCTTCGCTCGCAGCTTCACGCTTGCGAATACCGTGAATACTGACGCGATCAAGGCCGAGTATCAGAACGGTGTTCTGACGCTGCGCATTCCCAAGCGTGAGGAAGCCAAGCCGAAGCAGATCAAAGTCAATGTCAGCGCTCCGGCCGTAGTAGCCGCGGCTGCCTCCGGCAGCTAAGCGGCGGCGCAGCGAAAAGGCTGCACCGGAAAGGTCGAGGTGTAAGAATAGGGGCTGGCCGGCGCCAGCCCCTTTTTGCTCCGGCAGAAATGATCGAGGGGCCTATGTTGCGATTTGAAAAAATGACCGTGAAAGCGCAGGAAGCAATCCAAAGCGCCCAGGAAGTGGCGGCCCAGCACGAGAATCAGCAGATTGAGCCGATTCACCTGCTGGCCGCACTGGTAGCGCAGGCGGATGGCGTCGTGCCTCCCCTGCTCGCGCGTCTGGGGATTCATAGCGAAGCTCTCAGGCAAGAAATGGAGCGCGAGATCGCGCACCTGCCCAAAGTGCAGGGCTTTGCCCAGCAACACATGGGCCGCGCCCTTAACGACGTCCTCGAGCAGGCATTCAAAGAGGCGGATAGCTTCAAGGATGAGTATGTCTCGACCGAGCACCTCTTTTTGGCCATCGCCAGGCGCGACCGCGAGCCCGCCGGCCAATTGTTAAAGCGGCAAGGAGCTTCCCACGAAGCCATTCTGCAGGCTCTTGCCGGAGTGCGGGGCTCGCAACGCGTAACGTCGCAGAATCCGGAAGCCACGTATGATGCTCTGGAGAAGTATGCGCGTGACCTGACGGAACTGGCGCGGAAACAGAAGCTCGATCCGGTCATCGGCCGCGATGAAGAGATTCGCCGCGTCATGCAGATTCTTGCGCGGCGCACGAAGAATAATCCGGTGCTGATCGGCGAACCGGGCGTCGGCAAAACCGCCATCGTCGAAGGCCTGGCGCAACGAATTGTCTCCGGTGACGTTCCGGACGTCCTGAAGACAAAACGCATCGTCGCTCTGGATCTCGCCGCGCTTGTGGCGGGGGCAAAGTTCCGCGGCGAATTCGAAGACCGGCTGAAAGCGGTTCTCAAAGAAATCACTGAGGCCGAAGGCCAGGTCATTCTTTTCATCGACGAGCTTCACACCCTTGTGGGTGCGGGCGCTGCGGAAGGGGCCATGGATGCTTCCAACATGCTCAAGCCGGCCCTGGCCCGCGGAGAACTGCGCGCGATTGGCGCTACCACGCTGAATGAATACAAGAAGCACATCGAGAAGGACCCGGCTCTCGAACGCCGCTTCCAGCCCGTTCTTGTCCCCGAACCCACGGTGGAAGACACCATTGCGATTTTGCGCGGATTAAAGGAACGCTACGAAGTACATCACGGCGTGCGCATCAAAGATGCTGCCATCCTTGCCGCCGCCACGCTTTCTAACCGCTACATTTCGGACCGCTTTCTGCCCGACAAGGCCATCGACCTGATCGATGAAGCAGCCGCCAGCCTCCGCATGCAAATCGATTCCATGCCCGTCGAGATTGACGAAATCGAGCGCCGCATCCTGCAGCTCGAAATCGAGCGCCAGGCGCTGCTGAAAGAGTCCGACGCGCATTCCAAGGAGCGCCGCGCGCAAATCGAGAAAGAACTCGCCAAGTTGAAGGAAGAATCAAACGCCAAAAAAGCGCGCTGGGAAGCGGAAAAAGAGGCTATCGGAAAAATTCGCAAACTGAAGGAGCAAATCGAGCAGTTGAAGGCGGAAGAACAGCGCAACGAACGTGCCGGCGAACTGGCCAAAGTCGCCGAAATTCGCTACGGGAAAATCGCTGCGGCGGAGCGCGAACTACAGCAAGCCCAGCAAAAGTTTGCTTCGGTGCAGAAAGACGCTCCCATGCTGAAGGAGGAAGTCGACGAAGAGGACATCGCGACAATTGTCAGCAAATGGACCGGCATTCCGGCAGGCCGCCTGCTCGAAGGCGAAGCGCAAAAACTGGTGCACATGGAAGAACGCTTGCGCCAGCGCGTGGTCGGTCAGGATGATGCTCTCGCGCGCGTTGCAAACGCCGTTCGCCGCAGCCGCGCTGGGCTCTCGGACGCCAAGCGGCCTATCGGCTCGTTCATCTTTCTCGGGCCAACGGGCGTGGGCAAGACGGAACTCGCGCGTGCCCTAGCGGAATTTCTCTTTGACGACGAGAAGCTGATGATCCGCATTGACATGAGCGAGTACATGGAGAAGCACAGCGTCTCGCGGCTCATCGGCGCACCGCCGGGCTATGTCGGCTACGAAGAGGGCGGGCAGCTCACCGAGCAGGTGCGGCGTCATTTGTACTCTGTCATCCTTTTTGACGAAATCGAGAAAGCGCACCCGGATGTGTTCAACGTTCTCCTGCAGATTCTCGAGGACGGCCGCCTCACCGATGGCAAGGGCCGCACCGTGGATTTCCGCAACACCGTTTTGGTCATGACCAGTAACGTGGGTTCGGCAGCCATTTCGGAGTTGGCCGGGGAAGAGCCGGAGCGCGCCCGAAAGGAAGCCATGGAAGCGCTGCGTGCATCGTTCCGCCCGGAGTTCCTCAACCGCATCGACGAGATTGTGATTTTCAATCCGCTGGGCAAAGAGCAACTGGCGAAAATCGTTGGCCTGCTGATGAGGAATGTCGAGAAACTGCTTGCCGAACGGCAGATTACTCTGGAGTTGAAACCCGCAGCGCAAGAACTGCTTTTGCGCGAAGGCTACGATCCGGCATACGGCGCGCGGCCGCTTCGCCGCACCATTCAACGCCTGATTCAGGATCCGCTCGCGTTACAGATCCTTGAAGGAGCAGTGCTCCCCGGGGATCGTGTAATCGTCGATCGCGATGGGCAAAAGGACGCCATGCGCTTCGAGCGCAAACCTGCGAAACAACCTGCTGCCGCGGCGCGTATCTAATTTAGGGAAGTCGTGGTGTGAAGGAACGATTTCACATAGCTCGGCTTCAAAGGATGGGGATTTTTTCTGGTGCGCGCATGGCGCGCGCGCAGAATTGAAGGAAATTATGAGAGTCTTTCGAACCACTTTCTTGCTGGTAGCTCTTACGCTCCTGCTCATGCTGATCGGGCGGTACTTCGGCGGCCGCGGCGGCATGACCCTTGCACTCGGGTTCGCGGTAGTCATGAACGCTTTCGCTTACTTTTTCTCGGACAAGATCGCGTTGATGTCTAGCGGCGCCAAGCCGGTATCACGCGAACAGTTGCCGCGCCTCTACGCCGTCATGGAACGCCTCGCGTCCAAAGCAAATTTGCCCGTCCCGAAACTGTACCTCGTTCCCGACGCCGCGCCCAATGCCTTTGCAACGGGAAGAGATCCTCGCCACGCCTCTGTGGCTGTGACGCAGGGATTGCTCGAATTGATGAATGACGAGGAACTCGAAGGCGTCATCGCCCACGAACTTTCGCACGTCCGCAATTACGACATCCTCATCAGCTCTATCGCTGCAACCATTGCCGGTGCGATTTTTCACCTCGCCTCGATGGGCCGCTGGGCCATGATTTTTGGAGGTTGGGGTGGTGACCGCGACGACCGTGACGGCGGGGGCGGGATCGCGGCAATCATGATGCTTATTTTCGCTCCTTTCGCCGCTTTCCTATTGCAGTTGGGACTCTCCCGTGAGCGAGAATATTCTGCCGACGCGACCGGTGCACGGACGGTGGGCAATCCCTACGGCCTCATAAGTGCCCTTCAAAAGCTCGGCACCTATAACAACCGCATTCCGACCACGGCCATTTCGCCCTCGACTTCTTCTCTTTGCATCGTCAAGCCGCTTTTTGGCGGGGGCTCGTTCACAACCCTGTTCAGTACCCATCCAGCTCTCGCGGACAGGATTGCCAAGCTCCGCGAAATGACCATCATCCCGCAACGGTAAGCGCCTGATTCGTGTCGATTCGGCGCTCAATTTGTGCATTCCGGGTGTAATCTTTTCAGGAGGGGAGGGCCTTGGCGCATCCTCAGACTGGCCGGAGAATATCCATAAGCCAGTTGTTTTCAATTCGTTTACTTTATCTGACCCGCTTGGTTTTCTTTGGTGCTGCAAGTGCACTGCTTCCGGGCAGCTAGTTTATTGCTTTGGCGAAAATAAGGCACACAGTCATGAGCTGTCGTGACACCATTCATTTGATATGCTGGTATTTGGAGGGTAGGCTTTCTTCGGTCGTCGAGGCTGAGATTAAGCGCCACCTTGAGGGCTGCTCCGACTGTCGCATGGTTCTTGAAGCCGCCGTGAATACCTTGGACTGCTACTTCAACGCTGAACGCGCTGAGGCAACTGCACACGCTTTCCGGGTTGCTTAACCGAGTCCATCTTATAAACACTTAAATCTAAAGAACTTAGTCCGCGTTTCGCGGATGCGTGCTTCCTCGCAATCTTGCGCCCGCCATTGCTGTGTCTTCTACCCAATCGTGTAATCTTTACATGTCGTAGTACCTAGAGAAATTGTCCGTTCCCCAGGAGCAGTTCACCTAGCATATAGATTCTGCAGGATTTACATAGTACTAGTATCCACTAAGGCCTTTGGCGGCTAGGCTGCTCATCTCTCTGGCCAGGGCTGTGTTGCCCAAAGGAGAGACGAACCTCTATGAACGAATTCCAAGAATTTTCCCACACTGGCACTCCGGGGACCCCTCGGTGGGTAGGACTTGCCGTGGGTGTTCTCGGCGCGCTTTCTCTTATCGGGTTGGGACTGGGGTGGAGCGCCCTTAACCAGGCCAAGAGCTTGGAACAGACCGCCGTGGCCTCCAAGCAGGCCGGCGACGCGCTCAGCCAACGTCTCGCAAAAGAAGACGAGATCAATCAACAACTACAGAGCGACCTGAAGGTCATCGCCGACAAGCTGAACGTTACGCAGGGTGAATTGGTCACCGCGAGAAAGCAAAACAAGACCGCGACCCATGCCGTAGACCAAAAGGTGGACAGCCTGGCCAGCTCCATGAAGACGGAACTGGCCACCAAGGCCAGCGCGGACGACCTAACCAAGCTGAACGGCGATGTCACGGGAGTCAAAGGTGACCTCGACGCCGCCAAAAACAGCATTCAGATGGCCCGCAGCGAGATGGGCACTCTGATTGCCCGTAACCACGATGAGATCGACCAGCTTCGCCGCATCGGCCAGCGCGATTATTTTGAATTCACGGTGCAGCGCAAGGGCAGCGCCACGAAGGTGGGCAGCATTCAGCTCGTGCTGAAAGATACGAATCCCAAGAAGAACCAGTACACCATGAACGTCCTTGCCGACGACAACAGCTTTGAGAAGAAAAACCGCTCCGTCAACGAGCCCATCTTCTTCTACACGGGCGGCGGCCGCTCTGCGCTGGAGCTCGTGGTCAACAAGGTCACGAAAGCCGGCGCCACCGGGTACTTGAGCATTCCGAAAGGTGCGCCAACAGCCACGGCGAGCGTCGCGACTTCCGGCCAGTAAGCACGCCATTCGACAAGTGCAGAGCATGAAGGGAGGATTCTTTGGATCCTCCCTCTTTTCTTTTGTCCTCATCCTCGAACAAGGACCGGGCTCCAGAACTTTAGGAAGTGACTGGACACCGAAGCCGTGGCTGTGCGAAGCTACTGCCACGGCCCGGTAACTCAACCACCACAAGAGGACTTTTGGAGGGGGAAATCATGAAACTTAGATTCTCAATGGCAATCGCAGCGACGCTTTTCGCTGGGGCACTCGCGATGGCGGCAGACAGCTCCATGACCGGCTGGATTTCCGACAGCCAGTGCGGGGCAAAGGGGGCAAACGACAAGGCCGGCACTGCGGAATGTACGGTGAAGTGCGTCAAAGAGCATGGAGCCAAGTACGTCTTCGTGAACGACGCCGACAAGAAGGTGTACGTGGTCGACGCGCAGGACAAAGTAGCGGCGCATGCCGGCCATCACGTAACCGTCAAGGGCACGGTGGAAGGCGACACGCTCAAGCTGGCCGACATCACCATGGCGGCCAAGTAAGCAGAATCCTTCTCTGATTTGACCGGCGGGCAGGCTAACACAGTTAGTCTGCCCGCAGTGTTTTGTCCTGCTCTTCATTTCCGCTACGATGTTGCACGCCATGCCGACCACCCTTATCCACGCCGGGCGGGCTTTGACCCCCGCCTCCGAGGTCCATGACGCTGGCATTCTCATTCGTGACGATGTGATCGACGCGATCGGACCGCGCAGCGGCTTGAGCGTGCCCGCCGGCGGAACCGAGATTTCCGCACTCGAGAAAATAGCGATTCCAGGTTTCCTTGACATTCACATCCATGGCGCGGGCGGGCGTGACGTGATGGAAGCAAACCGCGACGCTCTGGAAGCGGTCACCAGGAAGGTCGTCGAGTATGGCACCACGTCGCTCTTGGCCACCACCGTCACGGCCGGTCCCGAAGACACTTGCCGGGCGGCAGCGGGAATCTCTTTGTATATCACGCAGCAGCGCACCGGGAAGCAATCCCGCGCGGAAGTCCTGGGCATTCATTTCGAGGGCCCGTTCATCAGCAAAGTAAGGCGCGGCGTGCATCCCGTTGAATGGATTCAGTCTCCATCAGAAGAATTGCTGAATCGCTTGCTCCAGGCAGCGGCGGGAAATGCGCGCCTTATAACGATTGCACCGGAGGTGCTCGGCGCGGCCCCTTGCATCGACGCGGCGCGCAAAGCCGGTTTGGTCGTTTCGATAGGCCACACCGACGCCAATTACGAACAAACGCGGTTTGCTATCGCTCATGGAGCCCGCAGCGCAACGCACACCTACAACGCCATGCGGCCTTTCACGCACCGCGATCCCGGAGTTATTGGGGCTGTTCTTACTTCTCCGGAACTCAACGCGGAACTGATCGCCGACGGTGTGCATGTCGAAGAAGCGGCGATGAAGCTGCTCCTGAAGGCCAAAGGCTATGAGCGCGTCATCCTGGTCAGCGACGGTCTCTCCGCCACGGGCATGCCGGACGGAAAGTACATGCTGGGCGGCTTCGAAGTGACCGTGACCAATGGCGTCTGCCGCAACGCCGCGGGAATCCTGGCGGGCAGCACGCTCACTCTCGACCGCGCACTTCGCAACATCGTGAAGCTCGGTGTTCCTTTGGCCGATGCAGCGCGTATGCTCACAGTTAATCCCGCGATCCTGCTGGGAATCGAATTCAAGAAAGGATCTTTGCGCGTCGGCGCCGATGCAGACGTTCTGTTACTCGATCAGGATTTGCGCGTGACCGAGGTCTGGGCGCGCGGCGTGCCCGTCAATTAGAGCGCTTGAATTTCGGGACATTAGGGATTTAAGGGAATATTGAGTTCCGAAGCGAGTTCTTCGGGATCGAACGGGCTGCAGGCAAAATAGCGCCCGTCGACTTCCAGCGTCGGCACTTTGCGCAAGCCATGGTTTGCTTTAAGAACGATTTCTTCGGCAGCTTCGTTTTCTTCGATATTAACTTCGCGGTAGGCCACGCCGCGCTCCCGAAGGAAAGTCTTCGTATAGCGGCAGTCCGGACACCAGGTCGTGGTGTAAATCGTGATCGGTTCCATGCGTTGTATCCACAACCAGATTAGATGAATGGTTGCGTTTTCACGTCACAAATGCGTGGGCGGGGCCGTGAATGGCAAATGGTCAATGAGCATTCACCGGCACTCCACGGTGTTTGCGGGCGACCTGGATGCGAATCAGGGCGCGTTGGAGCGCCACACTCACGCGATCCCAGTCAATATTCGGATCTTTCTCGGCGAGGCGCTGCTCGGCCCGGGCCTTCGCCGCCTCCGCGCGCTCCAGATCAATCTCGGCGGCGAGCTCGGCGGTTTCCGCGAGCACGGTTACTCGGTCGGGCAAAACTTCCGCGAAGCCGCGAATTAGGGAAAGACGTTCCGCCTGCGCGGCTTGAAAAGTCAATTCCCCAACGCCCAACTCGGTCATGAGCGGCGCGTGACCAGGCAAAACTCCCAGGTAGCCATTAGCGCCGGGCAGAGTCACTTCCCGGGTGCGCGTCCGCACCAACTGCCGTGTCGGCGTGACGATTACCAGTTCTAGGGCTTCCGGCAGCATGCCTCTAAACTCCAGCCTTCATCTTTTCCGCTTTCTGCAAAGCTTCCTTGATCGTGCCCACCATGTAGAACGCCTGCTCGGGAATATCGTCATACTGGCCTTCGACGATTTCTTTGAAGCTGCGCACGGTGTCTTCGATCTTGACGTACTTGCCTTCGAGGCCGGTGAACTGCGCGGCCACAAACATGGGTTGGGAGAGGAACTTCTCGATTTTGCGCGCGCGCGCCACTGTGCGCTTGTCTTCGTCGGAGAGTTCTTCGATGCCGAGAATGGCGATGATGTCCTGCAAATCCTTGTAGCGCTGCAGAATCGATTTCACTGCGCGAGCCACGGTGTAATGTTCCTGGCCTACGATGCGCGGGTCCAGAATGCGCGAGAAGCTCGCCAGCGGGTCGACCGCCGGATAAATTCCACGCTCGACGATCTGGCGGCTTAGGTTCGTGGAGGCATCGAGGTGCGTAAACGTAGCGGCCGGCGCCGGGTCCGTGTAATCGTCTGCGGGCACGTAAATCGCCTGCACCGAGGTAATCGAGCCGGTCTTTGTTGAAGTGATGCGCTCCTGCAATTCGCCAATTTCCGTGTTGAGATTCGGCTGATAGCCTACGGCCGAGGGCATGCGCCCAAGGAGTGCGGAGACTTCCGAACCCGCCTGCACGAATCGGAAAATGTTATCAATGAACAGAAGCACGTCGAGGTGTTCCTGGTCGCGGAAGTACTCCGCCACGGTCAGGCCGGTCAGGCCCACGCGCAAACGCGCCCCCGGTGGTTCCGTCATCTGCCCGTAAATCAGCGCGGCACGCGACTTTTCGGAATTGCCCGGCACAACCACGCCGGATTCCTGGAATTCCAGCCACAAGTCGTTTCCTTCGCGCGTGCGCTCGCCCACGCCGGAAAACACGGACACGCCGCCGTGCTGCATGGCGACGTTGTGAATCAATTCCTGAATAAGAACGGTTTTGCCGACACCCGCGCCTCCGAATAACCCGATTTTGCCGCCCTTCAAGAACGGCTGAATCAGGTCGACGACTTTGATGCCCGTCTCAAACATTTCCAGCGTCGTCGATTGTTGATCGAGCGGCGGCGCTGGCCGGTGGATTTGATGCTTTGTCTTGCTTTCCAGAGGACCCATCTGGTCCACGGGCTTGCCGAGAACGTTCATCACGCGCCCAAGCGTGGAGCGGCCCACGGGCACGCTGATGCCTTCGCCCAAATCGTACGTCTTCATTCCGCGCACGAGACCCTCTGTCGGCTCCATCGCTACTGCGCGCACGCGTCCCTCCCCCAAGTGCTGCTGCACTTCCGCGGTCACGTCGATCGGTTCGGGAACGTTGTAGCCGTCACTGGTGATGTGCACCGCGTTGTAAATCGCAGGCAGATGCCCGCCCTCGAATTGCACGTCGAGCACCGGCCCGATCACCTGCACGATGTGTCCCACGGCTGCGTATTTTTCCGCCATGCCTTCTCCTAAGCAGTGCCGGAGGCACCGCTCACTATTTCAATAATCTCCTTGGTGATGGCCGCCTGGCGCACTTTGTTCATGTGCAGGGTGAGCGCCTCGATCACCTCGCCCGCATTTTTTGTCGCAGACTCCATAGCGGTCATGCGCGCTGCGTGCTCCGCTGCCGAAGACTCCAGCATAGCGCGTTGCACCTGCGACTCCACGTAACGCGGCAAAAGCCGATCGAGCAACTGTTCTTCCGGCTGCTCGTAGATGTAGTCCACTTGCGAACCTGCCTGGCTACCTCGAGCGCCTTCCTGCACTTGTTCGGGATCTACGGGAAGAAGCTTTTCCACGGTCAGGTTCGCGGACATCACGGTCTTGAATTCGCTGAAAATGATGTATACGGAATCGACTTGGCGTTTGGCGTACAAATCCGTCACCACGTTCGAAATCTCTCGCACCATTCCAAATTCCACCCGCGCCAGCACATTGATGTATTCGGCAAGGAGGTGAAAGCCGGCCTTACGCAGAGCATCACGGCCTTTTTTGCCGACGGGAATTACCGAAAGGTTTCGCTCCTTATTCGCGCGGAAGAATTCGTGGGCTTTGCGCAAAATATTGGTATTGAACGCGCCCGCGAGCCCGCGCTCGCCGGACAAGACCAGCGCGAGCACTCTTTCTTCCGGCCGGCGCGCGAGCAACGGATGCCGAGGCTCCGAGATGCGGCTGATCGTCGAATGCAGCACGCGCATTAATTCTTTGGCATACGGCCGCGCCGCCAGTGCCGCTTCCTGAGCGCGCCGCAAACGCGCCGCCGCCACAAATTTCATGGCCCGCGTAATCTGCTGGGTGTTTTTCACCGAGCGGATGCGTCGCCGGAAATCGAGAAGTGTGGGCATGGCGCTTCGTCAGTCGAGATCCTTAATTGGCGGCCGCCGCCGTCGCTACTGTGAAGCGTTCCCTGAAGGCATCGATGGCTTTCTTGATTTCCGCCTTGATGCCGTCATCGAGCGCCTTCTTCGCCGCAATATTCTTCAGCAGTGACGGGTAATTCGTCTCCACAAACTGCAAAAACTCGCGTTCGAACCGCCGAACCTCCGGCACCGGCAACGTGTCGAGTGCGCCGCTGGTGCCCGCGTAGATGACCAGCACCTGTTTCTCCGCCGGCAACGGCACGAATTGATCTTGTTTCAAAACCTCCGTAAGCCGCTGACCGCGCGCCAGCTGTCCCTGCGTCACCTTGTCGAGCTGGTCTGCGCCGAACTGCGCGAACGCCGCCAGGTCGCGGTACTGCGCCATGTCGAGCCGCAGCGAGCCCGCCACTTGCCGCATGGCCTTGATTTGCGCGTTCCCGCCCACGCGGCTCACGCTGATGCCCACGTTGATTGCTGGACGAATGCCCGCGTTGAACAAATCCGCTTCCAGATAAATCTGCCCGTCGGTAATCGAAATCACGTTCGTCGGAATGTACGCCGAAACGTCGCCGGCCTGCGTTTCAATCACCGGCAACGCAGTCAGCGAACCTCCTCCCAACTTGTCGTTTAACTTTGCGGCTCGTTCGAGCAAGCGCGAGTGCAGATAAAATACGTCGCCCGGGAACGCTTCGCGTCCCGGAGGCCGCCGCAGCAGCAGAGAAATTTCGCGGTACGCCTGCGCGTGCTTCGACAGGTCGTCGTAAAACGCCACCGCGTGCCGCTTGCTGTCGCGGAAATATTCGCCCATGGCGCATGCCGCGTAAGGCGCGATATATTGCAACGATGCCGGCTCGGCGGCAGACGACGCCAACACAATCGTGTAGTCCATCGCGCCCGCATCGGTTAGGATTTTCACCACCTGCGCGATGGTCGAGCGCTTCTGGCCGATGCCGCAATAGATGCAGATAACGTCGCCGCCCTTTTGATTGATAATCGTGTCGAGGATGACCGCGGTCTTCCCGGTCTGGCGGTCGCCGATGATCAGCTCGCGCTGGCCGCGGCCAATCGGGATCATGCTGTCAATCGCTTTGATGCCCGTCTGTAATGGTTCGCGCACCGGCTGCCGGTCAATCACTCCGGGAGCAAGGCGCTCCAGCGGGTTGCGCTGCTTCGCGGCAATCGGGCCTTTGCCGTCCAGCGGCTGCCCGAGCGGGCTTACGACGCGTCCCACCAACGCATCGCCCACCGGAACCGACATGATCGCGTTCGTGCGCTTTACAACGTCGCCTTCCTTCAACTCCGTCGTTTCGCCGAGCAGCACCACGCCGACCTCTTCCTCCTCGAGGTTCAATGCAATCCCATAAACGTCGTGCGGAAATGCAAGCATTTCCCCGGCCATCACTTTTTCGAGCCCGTGTACGCGCGCAATGCCGTCGCCGACGCTGATAATCGCGCCCACTTCGTCCACCGCAATGGCCTGCTCGTAATTCTCAATCTGCTCGCGCAGAATTTTGCTGATTTCGTCTGCCTTGATGTTTGCCATGCCTGCTCCGTCGTTCCCCCGAAAACTTCACCCTTCACACGCCGGCCCAAAACGCCGCTCTCAAAAACTTTTTATTCGGCCGCCAGCCGCGCGCGCATCTCGTTCAAACGGCTGCGCAGCGAACCATCGTAAATCGTGTCTCCAATGCGCACCACCGCCCCGCCCAGTAGTGCCGGGTCGAAGGAATACTTCGGCTCGATTTTCTTTCCCGTCAGGCGCGCCAGCGCCGCCGAAAGCTCTTTTTTCTGCGCCCCAGTCAACTCCACCGGCGAGGAAATCTCGGCTTCTGCAATTCCTTGGCGTTGCCGCAGCACCTGCTGAAACGCCGTAATAATTTCTGGAATCAATGGCGTGCGCCGGTGATCCGCAATCACGAACAGGAAGTTGCGGATGATCTTGCTCGCGCCCAGCCGCGCAGCGATCTTCTCGATCACTGAGTGCTTCGCCTCCAGGCTGACCGCCGGGCTTGCAAGGAATGTCCGCAACTCCACCGATTGCGCGTACGCCGCTCCAAAACTCTCCAGTTGCTTGGCCGCCGGCTCGGCCGCGCCCTGCTCCAGCGCAATGTCCGCCAGCGCGTTTGCGTATTGCAGGCTCGCGGACTTCAATTCGGCGCCCCTTCCAAGCTCTTTACGAAGTTGCTGACCAGCCCCGCCTGCACTTGCGCGGTCAGCTGCTTGGTCAGCAGCGATTCCGCGCCTTCCACCGCCAGCTTTGCCGCCAGCGCTTTCAACTCCAGCCGCCCCGCGCGCTCCGCCGCACCGATTTCCGCTTTTGCCGCCGCGGCGATTTTTTCCATCTCCGACTGCGTCGCCATTCGAATCCGTTCCACTTCCGCCGCCGCTTCGCGCCCTGCAAACGCGCGCAATTCCGCTACTTCCTTTTCCAGATTCGCTAGCTTCGTCTCCGCATCGTGGAGTTGCGCATCAGCAGCCGCCACCGCGCTGCCCGCCTTCGTAATCGCGGAGCTGATCACTTCCGCGCGCCCGCGAAAGAACCCCGGCGCCTTCTTTAAGCACACCCACAAAAGCGCGCCCGCCACGATCGCGAAGTTAATCCACTTGAAAATCTCCGTGGCCGTCTCCGCACCCGCCGCGCCGCCTTCTTCCGCGGCCTGCGCGCGCAGAGTTAAGAAAAGCGCCGCAATCACGGCGCTGGCAAGGGCCAATAGGATGCGCTTCGCCCTCATCGAACCTCTCTCGCCGGAGCGCTTGGACGCGGCGGCGCTTGCAGAATCCGCCGCGCAATTTCCGCGGCCAGCTGCGCCACCGACGATTCCATGTCGCTCCGCGCCGCGGCCAGTTCCCTGGCCACGCGTTCTTTGGCCGCAGCGACTTCCGCGGCGGCTTTGCTCCGCGCATCCTTCAATTGCGCCGCCCGCTCGTCCAGTAGTTTCTTTCGCGCCGCTTCCTGCTCCGCATACACCTTCCCGCGCGCCTGTTTCAATGCCTCCAGGTATTGCTTTACCTTTTCCGCGGCGGCTGCCTGCGCGGCTTCCGCGGCCTTTTGCGCGCCAATGGTGCGCGCGTCCCGCTCCGCCATCACCTTCAGCAGCGGCTGAAAGAAAAGCGTCCGTAAGATGAAGTAAAAAAGGAGGATAATCAGGACTGTGGGCGCAGCCCCAAGGAACAGTTCGCCAAGTTGGTGACCGATGGAAGGCATCGAATTGTTGCGCCTAAATTTTCCGTCGCCTCTGACCCGGATCCGCGCGGGGCAGGCAGGTTGGCAGCCGCACCTCGCTCACCCCAAGGAGCATACGGTGGGCTTCAAGCCGCCGCTTTGAAATGTTCTTTATAGCATCCGTCGCGCCTCGCGTCAACGCGACTCCCTACGGTGCTATACTCGCAACGGGGTCATTTTTGCGCGAGGAGCCATGGCTCCTTCCAGTCGTCCGCTCGTTCTTGTTGCCGCGATCCTCACAGCCGGTCTTTGTCTGTTCCTCGCTTTCCAAGTTGCCGCTCTGTTGCTCCCTTTCGTTTTGTCCAGCTCCTACCGATGGATTCTGGCTCTGCTGTGCATTCTCTTGATCGGTCTCGGTGCTTTTCTGCGCGCCCGGAAGAGACGCAAGGCCGAATTGCAACTCCATTAGCCAGTCTCCGTCGCCGGGCCTTCTTTCAGCGCGCTCGGTGTACAGGAAATTTTATAATAGACTGTTTCGCCGTTGAGTTGTTTGATCCCGGCCGCGCATCCGGCGTTATTCAAAACAGTGGTTTGCTTGAGGAAGGTTAGTTCTTCGGGATCTCGGCAAGAATTTCGTATACATAATGCACATCCAGCGAGCGTCTATTTCTTCCGCTGCTCTCGATGTGCAGATTTTCGTAAAGCTGTCGCCCGTCCGGAGAAAGCTCAAACGTCCGGCTCATTTTTCCTCCGCGTGGGCTCTTCTCGTCCGTAACCAGCCGGTTGCCGTCCCATTTCGCGGCGATCTCTTGGTAACGGTAGTCCTTCGATTTCTGCAGTTTTCGTCCGTCGGTCATGAAGGCTCGCTTGCGGCCGTGATCGTCCAGGAAATCCAGTTCCGCGCCCGTCATGGAGAGCGTCATAGTCGCTGGCGGGCTTAGCAGCTCGTGCATCTTCTGGCGCTCGTCATCGCTCTCCCCGCCGCCGTATCCTCCGCGCCGTCCTGGGTAGCCACCGCCGCCTCCGCGCCTGCCATAGCCTCCGCCGTCTGTTTCCCGTGAGTCTCGCCAGCTGCGCAGGTCATCGCTCTCGTCGCGGTTCAGCGTCCACGCTCCCAGGATGGTCTGCCGCGGGGGCGGCAATGGCGGTACTTCCCGTGGCTTGACCGCAGACACAGTTCCCGGTGGCGCGCTTACCGGTCCTGCCGGCGCCTGCGCCGCAGCCACTGTGCAAAATGCCAGCCCAGCCAAACTCGCCACGCCTGCAAAGCCTGTTACAAGAATCTTTCGCGCGACTTTCATTTCTTCCCCCCCGATCCCCGCCGTCCTGAACATAGGATTCCGCCTCAATCGAGAATTGGTTCCCTTTAGGCAGAAGCGCAGCTTGCGGATGGGTTGTCGGAAGAGACCAGTTGTTTCCCTCTTAGACCCTCCATCATCCAGGCTCCTCGGACGGGTTGCAGAGTGGACCAGCTGGAGGCGCCGTCATCTCTTTTTCCTTGCCGAAGCACGCCCCAAAAACGTCCTCTAGTCCGCCTAGCCTAGCTTGCTCAGAGGGCGTAAAGCATCGAGACCTTTTTGGCACGCAACTTCTCGTCGATGGCTTGCCGCACGGCCTCGGAATTGCTCCGCGATTGCAGTGCCTTCCGTAGCCGTCGGACTTGTCCAGTCTCGAGCAAGAGATTCGTTCACGTCAAGGTTTTCCTGCTCATCGGAGCCCCCGGTGTGCAACCCCCTGTCCAACTATACACACTTGCGCTCCCATTGTGAGCCATCGCGTTTTCTGAGTCTCTATCGGAGCCAGGAATTGAGTTCCGTTGCGCGGGAAAGCATCGCCAGCGCGCCTAATTCGCGGAATCGCCCGGCGCGCTCGCGATAGCGGTGTTCGTTGCGCGCAAGAATCGCCACAAAGGGCACACCCGCCTCTCGCGCCGCCAGCGCATCATCAATATTGTCGCCAAGGTAGAGTGCTGTACCTGGGTCGCGGCCATCTAGAATCAGATGCAAGCCGTCCGGATGCGGTTTTTTTCGGGCGTCGTCCATGGTAATGATGGTTCGAAAAACTTTCGTGGCTGGCCAGCGATCGAACGAATACGAAAATTCCTGACGTGTCCTTCCGGTGAACAGATTCAGTTCATATCGTTGCGCCCATTTCTCGATCTGCCGCGGGCTCACCAGGATTTTCTCGTTGCGAACGTTTCCGGGCTTCCCGTCGCTGCCCCAATAAAACTTCTCGAACGCGGCCCGCGCCTCATCATAAGAAAGCGGCTTGCCCAGCGCCGTCACCCACGCCGCTACCATGCTCCAATCGTCGTTGAATCCCGGCTTGCTCTTCCATTGGTGCAGCTCGGCATAAGTCACACGCTTGCCCGTCAGGCAGTGCACCGTATCGAGGGCCGACCTCCAGTAGGTGCCACGCACGTCCACCAGTACGCCATCTACATCAAAAATCAGGATTTTGGGGTGTGTTGGGAGCTTCTGGCGCCTTGGTGTTGTCGTTTTCCCTGTCGGGTAGGATTTTTTCGGCACGACTCCTCATTTCGTTTCAATGAAAAAGTTCAAGCAAAAGTTTCGCCGCGAAGCCGCACTCCGTCAAGCCGGCAGTGCGTGTGGAAGCCGCGCCGTTGCTGCCAAATCCGGCGCATTTGTTACACTAGAACAACGCCTTACCCGCTCCCTCGGTTGTAATCCCGAGCGTAGCGAGGGATCTGCTTTTTCCTCAAACTCTCTGGAAATGCGGCGTGCCAAGGAGCAAAGGATGGCCAAATTTGGCGGAGTGGATTTCATCGACTTCGATTCGCAATTGAACGACGAGGAAAGACTCGTCCGCCAGACCGCGCGCGAATTCGTCGAAAACGAAGTCATCCCCGTCATCGAAAAACACAGCCGTGAAGCGACATTTCCGATGACTCTGATTCCGCAACTCGGCGAACTCGGTTTTTTTGGCGCCAATCTTCACGGTTATGGCTGCGCGGGCATGTCCAACGTGGCCTATGGATTGATGACCCAGGAACTCGAGCGCGGCGACTCCGGCTTGCGCAGCTTTGTTTCCGTGCAAGGCGCGCTGGTGATGTATCCGATTTATTCCTATGGCAGCGACTCGCAAAAAAACAAATGGCTGCCGCTGTTGCAACAAGGGAAAGCCATCGGCTGTTTCGGCCTCACCGAGCCGCAATTCGGCTCGAATCCCGGCGGGATGCTCGCGCGGGCGCTGAAAAAAGGCTGCAAGTACGTCTTGAACGGCGAAAAAATGTGGATCACCAACGGCTCCATCGCCGACATCGCGGTCGTCTGGGCCAAGGCCGAAGACGACAAAGTCCGCGGCTTTCTCGTTGAAAAAGGTACGCCGGGATTCAAATCCTGGGACCTTCACGGCAAATGGTCGCTACGCGCGTCGGTCACTTCCGGGCTGTCTTTCAGCGACTGCGAACTTCCGCAGGAAAATTTGCTCCCTGGCGTCGTTGGCCTGAAAGGTCCTCTGAGCTGCCTCAACCAGGCGCGCTACGGCATTGGCTGGGGCGCGCTCGGCGCGGCCATGGCGTGTTACGACACCGCGCTGCAATATGCAAAAACGCGCAAGCAATTCGCCAACAAGCCCATCGCTTCGCACCAGCTTGTTCAGGAAAAACTCGCCTGGATGATCACGGAAATCGTGAAAGGCCAATTGCTCGCGCTGCACGTCGGCCGCCTCAAAGACAAAAACAAAGTCGATCCCTCGCACATCTCCATGCTGAAGATGAACAACGTGGCCATTGCCCTCGAAACGGCCCGCAAAGCCCGCGACATTCTTGGCGCCAACGGCATTGTCGACGATTACTGCATCATGCGCCACATGAACAATCTCGAAAGCGTCTACACGTACGAAGGCACCAACGACATTCACAAGCTGGTCATCGGTGAGCGCGTCACCGGCATCTCCGCCTTCGTGTAGGAACTCAGTTTTCTATCAGCGCGGAATCCGTCCGATGGCGCGAACGAAAAGGTAAATCGCCTCCGCAAGCAAAGTCGCTCCAACAACACGAAAGACGAAAACCATAACCTTGTAGTTCAGCGGCGCCGCTTCCAGGCTGGGTGGTTTGCTGATTTGCGGATGTCTCTGCTGAAACCGAATCGTCCACTCGTTGTATCGTTGAGACATTGGCTTGGCCCAATAGAACAGCGCAGCTCCCGCAAACGCGACGTTCGTGAGAATCACGAACTCCACCAACAGCCAGAAATGCAAATGGGACATACACCTGGCATTTTCACCCGACAAGTCTTTGGGAACAATCCGTCATCATTGAAACCTTGTAAGCCGGTTTCGCACGATGTATCGTGCCTCCCGGGGGATTTTCATGCAACCTCGAACTGGCTTCCGGTTTTTCGCTTTTCTCGTGCTTGCCGCTTTCGTAGCGGCAACCTCGCCGCGCTTCACGCAAGCGCGGCCGCCGCACGCTTTGCCGCATCAGACCGCGGCAGCCAATGCGGTCAATCCCGCGAATCCCAAGATTCGCGCCATCACCGCGTTCGTCAACCTGGATTGGCGCGACTACCAGCGTGAAATCACCGACGCGCTGAAAATGCTGCGTCGCGCGCAAGTCACTTTCCAGTCCCGCGGCTATCAAGTCCAGACCATCCGCATCGCCACGCAGCCCTTCCCCGATTACATCCAGGGAATGAACACGCAGCAGGCCGTGGACTTCTTCAAGCTCGTGGACGGGCTCGCGGAGCAGCAAAAATTTGCAATGGACATCGGCCCGGCCATGCTGAACGCGAACGATCCCGCTTCTCAAGCCGACATTCTAGCGGAAATCCTCGCTAACACGAAAACGTTGAACGGTACGGTGGTCGTTGCCAGCGACGACGGCGTGCGCTGGGGCGCCATCGCCGCAGCCGCGCGCGTCATGAAAAAACTCGAAACCTCCACCGAGCACAGTCAGGGCAACTTTCGCTTTGCTGCCATCGCCAACGTGCCCCCGCTCTCGCCGTTTTTTCCTGCTGCGTATCACACCGGCTTTGGCCACCAGTTCGCAATCGCGCTGGAGTCCGCCAACCTTGTGGCCGCCGCGCTGAAAGATGCGCCGGACCTCGCCTCGGCCCGCCAGCACCTCACGGACGCGCTCGCTAACGTGGCCTTCGACGTCGAGCGCCATGCCGGCCGCGTAGATTCCGAAACCGGTTGGACCTACATGGGCATCGATCTTTCCCCGGCGCCCTCGCCCGCAAAAGATGCGTCCATTGGCGTCGCCATCGAAAATTTGACCAAGGAGCCTTTTGGCCTGAGCGGCACAATGACCGCGGCGGCCACCATCACCGCCGCCATCAAGGACGTGAAAGTGAAGCAGACAGGCTACACCGGGCTGATGCTGCCCGTCCTCGAAGATGCAAGGCTGGCCCAGCGCTGGAGCGAAGGCCGCATTTCCGTGGACGCGCTGCTCGCTTACTCCGCCGTGTGCGGCACCGGCCTGGACACGATTCCCTTGCCGGGCGGCACCACCGCCGATCAGCTCTCGCTGATCATCGCGGACATGGCCAGCCTCTCGGTGAAGTGGCACAAGCCGCTCTCGGCCCGTCTTCTGCCGGTTGTCGGCAAGGGTTGGGGCGAAACCACGGAATTCGACAGCCCCTTCCTCGTCAACGTCACCCTCCAGCAATTCGGCCAAAAGTAGCGGCGGATTCTTCGCGGTCTCTTCGTCCCGATTCTGGCCGGGAAGAGCCGTGCATTTTTCTTGTAGCGGCGAGTTTACCTCGCCAATCCTCGTTTCGAATGTGACAGTCTTGGTATGGCCATAGCTTTTTTGTGGGATAGACATTCCTGGCTGTGCCGTTTGTTAGACCGAGGAAGGGACTTTCACCGCGTCATCCACGCGGGGTTGCGCGTCACAAATTCCAATCCCAAGCTGAACGCCTTGGGTTCGACTGGCTTGCAATAAACCACTCGAGCACGTATCAGAGGTCTGCCCTGGGGAGATTTCACAAGCACGATGCTGCCGAGCTCCCACTGCCGCCCGGTTTCCACACGCACGCCATACGAAGTGATGTCTTCTGTCGAGGCTTGCTCCGCATGCAAGGGTTGCGCCAGACTCGAGAGCAGCACGGGAATCCGCTGCGAGATCCGCTTTTCCTTACGGCCCTCCATGTTGCTTACTCGCCAAGTAGATTATTGTTGGACTTGCGATGCACAACAGGCCTCAGCCTTCGTTCGCTTGCGCTGGATGAGCCCAGCGAAGCGTTCGAAATCTTGCTGATGAATGGCGATCAGCTTTAACCCCACGCCCTGGCCCGGCTTTACATAACACACGGCGGCGTTTGCGCGAATCGGTCCTTCACCCGCCAGGAAGTCGAGCTTCATCGGTGCGCCCAGCTCCTGCTCGACCGGAGATTCGATAAACAATCCGCTCAAGCTGAGATCCCGAATCCGCGAAAGGCCTTCTCGGCCGTCGCAACTCCAGAAAGTGTAAAGATCTTCGCCGGTTGCCACGCGCGAGGCCCGCCTGCGGAAATACGATCCGCTCTGCCGCTCTCCGCCTGCGACGGCCGTTTCTTGTACTGTAAGGCTCGCCACTAGACACGCCCCATGTCGTGTACTTCGCCGCCTTTATGGCTACCGGGCAGCTCCCACTGCTTCAATACCTGGAGCATAGATAGTGGAAACTGCCAAAGCAAACAACCCGGCCGAAGCCGCAAACCTCAATCGGGTAAAGACCTGTCTCCGCGCGAATCACCACGATGCGCTGAAGGCAGTTTCTCAGTTCTAAGTCTTAAGTTGTCGGTTCAGGACCGGAAAACAGGCACCTCCTTGTTGGCGAAAGTGGCGCGTGCGAAGTGGCGAGCAGAGATCCTTCGACTCGCTGCGCCCGCTCGGGACTCGCATCCGCGCCATTGGCGCAGCCTGCGCATGAAAATGGGCCGTTCGCAACGAAGTCTCGTGCTGAATACAAAGGACTTAGAGCATATGCAACTTGGAAGAATATACGGAAGACTGTAGGAGGATACGAGCTGAAAGTTTACAGCTGACCTTTGTGGCGCCTGACTAAGGGGAATCACTGGGATTCCGGCTACCTAAAAACCTGAAGCCCTTTAACTCTCAGCTTCGGTAGCAGGCTCTTTGACCGCGTCTTTCGCGGCGGATTCTTTGGCGGCGGCTTTGACTTGCGAGTAGCGGTACCAGTCGAAGGTGATGCGCAGGCCTTGTTCAAAGCCGACCTGGGGCTCGTAGCCGAGGAATCTGCGTGCCAGCGAAATGTCCGCCTGGGAGTCGCGGATATCGCCTTCGCGGGGCGCTTCGTAGTTGGCTTCGAGCGGCTTCCCGCTGATTTTGCGCAGAGCGGCGAGGACCTGATTGAGAGAGATGCGGTCGCCACAGCCCACGTTGAACACTTTTCCGGCCACGTTGGGCGCTTCGCAAGCGAGCAGGTTGGCGTGGACGGCGTTGTCCACGAAAGTGAAATCGCGGGTTTGCTCGCCGTCGCCGAAGACGACGGGCTGCTTGTCTTCGAGAAACGCGGTGCAAAACTTGGCCAAGACGCCGGAGTAAGGCGAACTGGGATCCTGGCGCGGGCCAAAAATATTGAAGTAGCGAAGAGAGACAGTTTCGAGGCCGTAGCATTTCAGAAATGCCGCGCCGTAAAGTTCGCCGAGGTATTTGGTAACGCCGTAAGGGGAAATCGGCTCGGGCAGCATGGACTCGACTTTGGGAAGAGTGGGCGTCTCGCCGTAGGCGGAGGAAGACGCGGCAAACACGACGCGCTTGACCTTCATTTCCTTGGCGGCAACGAGAACGTTGAGCGTACCTTCGACGTTGATGCGGTTGGTCTCCAAGGGATCCTTCACCGAGCGCGGCACCGAGGTGCGGGCGCCGAGATGGAGGACGAATTCGGCTTCGTGCATGGCCTTGCGGACGACTTCGAGGTCGGTGATGCTGCCCTTGATGAGGGTAATTTTGTTGCGGACCTCGGCGAGATTGTCTTCCTTGCCCCCGGAAAGATCGTCGAGGACGACGACGCTGTGGCCCCGCTGGACGAGTTCGTCCACCGTGTTCGAGCCGATGAAGCCGGCGCCGCCAGTCACCAAGTAACGCATGCAGAGAGCCTCCTAAGCTTTAGCAACCACCGTGAGGCCAGGGGCACGTTGGCGGGCGACAGGTGGCCGCAAGCATACCGGACAACGGGCCCGGAAAGACGGCAGGCCCGCGTTTTGATACGCTCATAGTTTGGGGCGCGGCGGCGAAGAGGAGCCGGAGAATTTCCGCGCACGGAGAAATATTGTACGACGGAATGCGGCGATGCAGTGCGGCAGGCAAGCGCGTGTTTCGAGGAGCAGATTGAGCAGGGTATGGGCCGGAAGATTACGATTGCGGTGGGCGCGCTTGTAGCGCTGGGATTGGCGGCGGGAGTTTTTCTCTGGATGCGCGCGCGAGGGGTGCCTCCCCCGCGTCTGGACGCGGTTTCAGCGGAGCCGCCGGGATTCAGGGAGGCGTCCGTGGCGGGTCCTCCGGCCGGCGCGCGGAGGGGGAAGCCGGCTCCCGCAGGCACGGCCAAGAAGGATTCGCCGCCGGCTGTCGTCGAGTTGCCGTTGAAACCGGGCGAAGTCCTGAATTACACGGCGAACGTCGCAAAGCTCGAAAACGTGGCGACGCTGACGCTGAAAGTCGCGGGCAAAGGAAATTTCCTGGGCAAGAACGTCTGGCATTTGCAGGCGCTGGCGCACACGTTGAAGCCCCTGCGCATCGTTTTCGAGATGGACGATCAATTTGACTCGTACAGCGATGCGGGAACGCTTGCGTCGCTGCAGTACGAGATGCGGTTGAACGAGCGTGGACAAAAGGTTGACTCGATCCAGCGAATGACGGCGACGGCCAGGGAGCCGGCATCGCCCGAGGCCACCGAAGCGCGCGTGGTGCCGGGAACGAGGGATCCGCTGGGATTCATGGAGTTTTTGCGAACGACGGATTGGAGCCGCACGCAGCAGGCGAGCAGCCCGGTATATGACGGGCACAAGCTCTATCAGGTGCGCGCGAAGCTGGCGAGCGCGTCGGCGGCGGTGGGCGTGCCCGCGGGGGATTTTCGCGCGTCGAAAATCGAGATTCACGTTTTTGAAAATGGAGTGGAGTCGAAGGACGCTTCCTTTGCGTTGTACCTGGCGAATGATGCCGCTCGAACACCAGTGCTACTGGAAGCGGTTATACCGATTGCCACCGCTCGCGTAGAACTGGTGAAAGAACTGCCGGCAATCCCGGAGTCAAAGCGGAAAGCCAACTAGAATCGCATCCTAGCCGCCGCAAGGGTTCGCGCCCTTGAGAAGGGCCCGGCGCTGCTAGGCCCCTACAAGAGGCGCTTTGAGCAGCCCGACAAAACACACAAGAAATACTCCCTAGCAGCTAGCAGAGGACGATTTTTTCGCGGTGGCGCATGACGCGGCGGGTGGCGTTGCGCGTGTCCACGACCAGCTTGGCGCTGTCAACGATGGCCACGTAGTCGTAGATGGAATGGTCGGTGGCGATGACCACGGCATCGTAGCTCGCGAGCGTTTGCGGATTCAGGGGAACGGACTTCATGTGCTCGTAATTGTAGTGGCGCATTTTGTGGAGTTGCGGGAAGTAGGGATCGTTGTAATCGAGCGCGGCACCGCGCTGCATGAAGAGCTGCATGATTTTGAGCGAAGGGGATTCGCGCAAATCGTCCACGTCTTTTTTGTAAGCCACGCCCAGGACCAGGATTTTCGAGCCTTTCATGCTTTTTTTGTGATCGTTGAGAGCGTTGGCGGTAGCTTCGGCGACGTGGTAAGGCATGGCGGTGTTGACCTCGCCGGCTAACTCGATGAAGCGCGTGGCGAAGTCGTATTCGCGAGCTTTCCAAGAAAGATAGTACGGATCCACGGGAATGCAGTGGCCGCCGAGCCCCGGCCCCGGATAAAACGGCATGAAGCCGAAAGGCTTGGTCGCGGCCGCGTCGATAATTTCCCAGATGTCCATATTCATGCGCAAGCAGAGCTGCTTAAGCTCGTTGACCAGGGCGATGTTGACGCAGCGGAAAATATTTTCCAGGAGCTTGGCCATTTCCGCGGCGCGGGTCGAGCTGACAGCCACGACGCGAGCCACCACCTGGGTGTAGAGCGCCTGAGCGGCGCGGCCGCTGGGGGGATTCAGACCGCCGACGACCTTGGGGATCTGCGCCAGACCAAATTGCTTGTTGCCAGGATCCTCGCGCTCCGGAGAAAAAGCGAGGTAGAAATCGCAAACCACGTCCTCGTTTTCCTGGCCCGTAGCAATCGGGCAGCGCAGGCCGCTTTTTTCCAGGATGGGCAAGACCAGCTCTTCGGTGGTTCCCGGATAGGTGGTGGATTCCAGCACAACGAGCTGTCCTTTTTGCAGATGGGGATAAATGGAAAAAGCGGTTTGCTCGACGTAACTCAAATCGGGCTCACGTCGCTCGTCGAGCGGCGTGGGCACACAAATGATGATGGCGTCGGCCTCTTTTAGTTTTGCAAAGTCGGTGGTGGCGCAGAAATGCCGGCTGATGACAAACTGCTGGACCTTGTTTTGGGGGATGTGCTGGATGTAAGAGCGGCCGGCATTGAGCATGTCGACTTTGTTCGGGTCGGTGTCGAATCCGGTGACTTTGTGGCCGGCTTCGGCAAAGCGCAGAGCCAGCGGCAGGCCAACGTAGCCGCAGCCGATGATTCCTACTTTGAGTTGGGCGCCTTTGAAGAACTCGGCTTTTCGTTCGATGGGCATGGGTCGAGTCGTACTCCTGTGAATCTGACCTCGAGCAACAGAAGTCAGCCAAGTCGCGTTTTTCTGGATTCGCCCAAGCCCGCTGAGTACCCCACTACGACAGCAGAAATCGGCGCAACGCGGCAAAGAAATGTAAATATAGCAGTTTCCCGACGAAACAAAAAAATGTTCAGTGGCTGGAGTGTTTCCTTTTATTACCGGAGGTTGCCGCGCGCACCGGGACAGGGGAAGATAGAGAGCGCCCGGCGACGATGCCTTTGAGGATTCATTTGCCGCGCCGAGAACATCATGATGACATCAGTCATTCTCCTGCTGGGATTGGGTGTGGGTGTGCTGGTGGGCCTGTTGGGAATCGGTGGGGGCGTCGTGCTGGTTCCCGCGATGGTCTATCTGTTGGGCATGGACCAGCACCTGGCGCAGGGCACTTCGCTTTTCATTTTGCTGCCCCCGGTGGGCGTTGGCGCCTTGCCGGAGTACTGGAAGCAAGGCCAGGTGGACTTGCGAGCGGGGATTTTGTGCGCGGTAGGCATCTTATTGGGAGCGCTCGGAGGAAGTCTCGTGGCGTTGCCTCTGCCTTCGCGTCATTTGCAGGGTCTGTTCGGCTGCTTCTTGATGCTGTCAGCAATTCTGTTGTGGAGAAAAGCGCAGCCTGCAAGCAAGACGTCCGGGGATGGAGGACGTGCTCATGGCTGATGGGGCTGATGGGGCTGATGGGGCTGATGGGATGGGGCGCGGTGTGAGAGTATTCCTGACTGCATGCGTTTGTGGAATTGCTTCAGGCATGTTTGGAATTGGCGGAGGAGTCCTGCTGGTGCCGCTGCTTGGTCTGTTGTTTTCGTTCAGCCAGCACCGCGCACAGGGAACGAGCCTGGTGGCGTTGATTCCACCAACGGGGGTGCTGGCGCTGCTGGCCTATGCGCGGCAAGGTTTTGTTTCGTGGAAAACGGGATTGTTGCTGATCCCGGGAGTATTTTTGGGAGGCATTGTAGGAGGAAGGCTCGCGGAGAAGCTGCAGCCACAGCGGATGAGGCAGGTTTTTGCTGGGATTTTGTTTGCGCTGGGCACGTGGCAGGCTTTCAGCGCGTGGTGGCGGTGAAGGATGGATTGGAATGGTTGATTTGCACTGTCACATACTTCCTGGGCTCGATGATGGGCCCGACAAGATGGACGAATCAGTTTTAATGGCAGAGACGGCGATTGCCGAAGGCATAACGCGCGTTGTGGCTACCCCACACTCCAACGAGAGCTACGGGTTTGATTTCGCGCAAGTGCTCCGCCTCCGCGATGAACTGCAAAGGCAAGTCGGTAATCGGCTCAAGATGGCAACCGGCTGCGATTTTCATCTGAGCCCCGAGAATTTGGCGTTGTTGCGCAAGCAGCCCCGACAATACTGCATCAATCAGAAGGATTACTTGCTTCTGGAATTCAATGAGGTTTCCATTCCGCCGGCAATCGACAGGACCTTGCACGAAATGCAACTCTCTGGGCTGCGGCTCATCGTGACGCACCCGGAACGCAACGCCATTTTGCAAGCGCATCCGGAGCGCCTAAGAGAGTGGGTGAGGCAAGGCTGCTTTGCCCAGGTGACCGGAGGCGCGCTTACGGGAGTTTTTGGACCAACGGCGCAGCAGATCGCGCTGCAATGGATTGGGGAAGGGCTAATTCATTTTGTGGCTAGCGACGCACACAATAACGGTATGCGCCCGCTGCGGCTGCAACCTGCTTATGACGTGGTGGCGGAGCAGTTTGGCGAAGAGAAGGCTCGGTCTTTGTTTGTAGAGAATCCGGGAGCCGCGTTTGAAGGCCGGGATCTGCCGCATGTTCCCGAAGTCGAAGAGGCAGTTGCGCCGCAACGGCGAAAACGATTCTTTTTCTTCTGAAAAAAGCGCAACGGCGCGAACCAGGGTCGAAAGGCGCATGGTCGCAATCACAGCTGACCTGAAAACAAAGGACTTAGCGCTGGAGCATGGGCCATTGCGCTGCACGGCTTTCATAAGGTTTCGCGGGGCGCAGGCCCTTAAAGACAGGCTAGCGATTCAGCGGTTACGTGTGAGAGGCAGGCCTGCACAAGCTCATCAAACCGAGGACTTCGCGCACGACATCGAGGGCGTCGCCGGAGTTACGCCACCAATGGCCCGGATCGAAAAACTTCTTCTCCTCGAAAGCAATTCCCATCTCCTTCAAAGATTCTCCGGGTTCGGAAGTGCGCGTGAGCCATACTTCCGGCGCATAACCCTGGCGATAGAGTTTGGCCGCCTCTAAAGCCCGCAACGGCATTCTGCCACTGAGCACGGCAATGGCTCGCGCTTTCGCTACGGAGTCCTCCACCACGAGCCAGCGCCCGACTCCGGAAAAAGCAACCAGAGCCAAGATCATCAAGCCACAGGCAAAAGCTGCAAAAATGATGCCACGCCGCACGCGCGGCGCGACAACAGTGTCAGAGGTTTGCGGCCCAGCCATGGGAAACTCGCGAATGCCATCCCGGCGCAGGGCGATGGTCAAATTGCCGGGGCTCCGGGTACACTGTCAGATTGCATTGTGAAGGAGGATGCATGCGTGCTGTGGTCACCGGAGGGGCAGGGTTTCTAGGATCACACCTGTGCGACCGGTTGATAGCTGAAGGCTGGGACGTAATGGTCCTGGACAACCTGGTGACGGGAGTGGATGGCAACATTGCACACTTGATGAAACATTCCAAATTCCGCGTCACCCGAGCAGATGTTTCCACCTACATCAATGTGCCCGGGCCTGTAGACTACGTGCTTCATTTTGCGTCGCCAGCAAGTCCGGTGGATTATTTGAAGATGCCGATCCCTACGTTGAAGGTGGGCGCGCTTGGAACGCACAATGCCTTGGGTCTGGCGCGCGCGAAGAATGCGAAATTTGTTCTGGCTTCCACGAGCGAATGCTACGGCGACCCGGAAATCTCTCCGCAGAACGAGGAGTACTGGGGACACGTCAACCCCGTCGGGCCGCGCGGCGTTTACGATGAAGCGAAGCGCTTCGCCGAAGCCATGACCATGGCCTATCACCGCTACCATAACGTGGACACACGGATTGTGCGAATTTTCAATACCTATGGGCCGCGCATGCGTTTGAACGACGGGCGAGCGTTGCCGAATTTCTTTTTTCAGGCGCTGAGCGGATTGCCATTAACCGTTCATGGAGACGGAAAGCAGACGCGGAGCTTTTGCTATGTTTCCGATCTCATCGAAGGCATTTACCGGCTCATGATGTCCGATGAACACTTGCCCACAAACATCGGCAATCCGCAGGAGATTACGCTTCTCGACTTTGCCGAGCGCATCCGGAAACACTTCGACAATCCTCCCCCGGTTGTCTTCAAGCCGCTGCCCCAAGATGATCCGAAGCGCCGCTGTCCGGACATCAGCAAGGCCAAGCGCATCCTGAAGTGGGAGCCGAAAGTAGGATTAGAAGAAGGGCTGAAGCTCACGCTGGCGCATTTTAAGGAAATGTTCCAGCAAAAAGGAGCCCAGGATTTGAGTACTGCTCCGATGACAGGTGAGTGACCCGTGGGTGGTGGAAATCGGGCCGCAGTCGGGCCGAGCATCGCACGAAACGGGGCAGTAATCCCGGAATGCTGGAAGATGAAGGAAATTATTCTCGGCCGAAGGAATAATACTCGAAGCCGATGTTGCGCATTTCTTGAGGGGTATACAGGTTGCGACCGTCGATTACCAGCTTGCGCGCCATGAGGCTTCCCGCGCGCCGCCAATCGAGCTTGCGAAATACGTCCCACTCCGTGCAGATGAGAGCGGCATCCGCATCCCGCAGAGCGTCGTAGGGGTCTTCATGATAGCGGATTTGTGGAAACAGAGGCTTGCTTCGTGGCATGGCCTCCGGGTCGGTCGCGTGGACAACGGCCCCTTCGGCGAGGAGCCCCTTGACAACTTCCAAAGCGGGGGCAAAGCGAATGTCATCCGTATTAGCCTTAAAGGCGAGCCCAAGCACGGCCACGCGCTTGCCTTTCACGACCCAAAGCGCGTGGTGAATCTTTTCAAAAAAGCGTTCGATGCGCCGTTTGTTGACGCGTTCGGCGGCTTTCAAGATGTCAAAATCAATACCGACTTTGGCAGCGAGATAAATGAAGGCCTGCACGTCTTTCGGAAAGCAGAAGCCGCCGTAACCGAGACCAGCCTTGAGAAATTGCCCGCCAATGCGAGCATCCAAACCCATGGCACGGGTCACCTCCTCGACATTCGCGCCAATTTTTTCGCATAAATCGGCGATGACGTTGGCATAGCTAATCTTGAGCGCGAGGAAGGAGTTGGAAGCGTGCTTGATAAGCTCGGCGCTGCTGATGGTGGTGACGAGGAATTCGGCTTTCTGGCCCGGAGGGCAGGTTCCGTTGTGAACGGGGCAGCGAAAGCTCTTTTCCAGGATGGGGCGGTAGATTTCGCGGAGTTCGGCGGCCGACGAGGGGTCTTCCACACCCACCACGATGCGGTCCGGATGAAAAAAATCACCGACGGCGGTCCCTTCGCGAAGAAATTCCGGATTCGAGGCCACGCGGAACTTGATGCTGCTGTTTCGGGAATAGGCGGAGAGCGCGCGGCTGAGCTCGAGTCCGGTGCGGGCGGGGACGGTGCTTTTCTCGATCACGAGCTTCGGGGTTCGCGCTTCGGCCGCGATTTGGCGTGCCACGTTATCAATGGCAGAGAGGTCCGCCTCGCCAGATTCTTTCGGAGGGGTTCCAACGCAAATGAAGATAGCGTCCCCGGCGCGAATTGCTTCGCCGGAATCGGCGGTGTAGGAAATGTGGCCGGCTTTGCGGGCCGAAGTCAAGATTTGTTCAAGGTGTTCCTCGTAGATAGGAACGCCCCCCGCCTGGAGCTTGGCGATGCGGTCACCATCAATGTCGGTGCAAACGACCTCGTGTCCTGCCTCAGCGAGGCAAGCTCCGGCGACCAGTCCAACATATCCACATCCGATTACGGAAAGACGCAAAAGAGAGCCTCCTCCAGTTGAAGCTTAGCAGACAATACTCTGCGCCTGGGAATTCCAGTTTTGTATTGTGACCGAAGCGCGGGAAAGAAAAAAGCCGTTCGTTCCTCACTCTTACCCAATGAACTGGGATTGAAAATAAGAAGCGATTCCCGATGGAAAGCTTTCCTAATTCTTGATCCTCTTTCCCATGAGCAGCCCTCGCAGTCCCAGCAGCAGAAGGCGCGGCTGGCGCCGGGCGAGATTCCAAAGCAGGCAGGTCGATTTCGTCGCGATGAATTTCCCCCAGCGATTCCCGGGCGGAAGAATCGAGCAAATGAGGGCGCGGCGGATCATCCAGTGCGTGGCTAACTCGCGCCGCAGAGCCCGGAGTTCCTTGCGGGTACTTTTCCGCAAAAGCGCCTGCGAGACCGCGAGCGCTCCGCGGAAACCAGTGACGATGCCGCCAACCGTTGACACTTTCACCTGCGCCGCGGCGTCTCCCACAAGACAAATCTCGCCATTTCCGATTTGATGCCTCACGGGCACCCAACGCCGATAAATGGGGATACGGGCGCCTTGCCATTCCATCGGTTCCAGTTTTTTCTTTTCGAGGAAGCTTTCGAAACAGCGTTTCGTGTTGCGACCTTGCTCGCCAATCACGCCTGCGGCTCCTCGCTCAGGAGATTCTGGAATCAGCCAATAAAAATAAGGCGTATCGTCCGGAATAAACCAGACGCGAGTAGTGTCCGGGGGACAATCCTTCGGGAGCCGGACAATGGTTTGTACCAGCGGAACGGTTTCGACGGGCGGCCAGCCGGCGGCACGCGCCAGGCGGCTTGCTGCGCCGTCTGCGCCGACAACGCTATCGGCGTGCAGCTCTTCGCGCTTGCCGCCCGTCTCGATTTCCAGGCGCAAGCCTCGCTCATTCCTGCCGACGCTCGGGAAACGCGTATCAAACGAAAAAGAAGCTCCCGCCTGCTGAGCCTCTTGCGCGAGGGCAGCAATCAGCCGCGAGCGCTCGACAATCAGGTCCGGCTTCTTCAAAGCAATTTGCGCGGAGCGGCCGCCATTTGACTGCGGAAATGATCGGTAACAATCAGCGTGCGCGAAGCTGGTTCGAGCTGCGGCTTGGATTCCAGCACACGGACGGGCCGACCGCCCCGATCGACATTCGCAGCCGTGAACAGCCCGGCAGCCGAGGCTCCTATAATGATAACTTCCCGTGTGTTGCCGCCATTCGCCGGCCGGGATTTGCTTTCTTCCACAGTGCTGTACGTCCCCAATGGTGCGCAGCCTCTCGACACTCGCTGCCGAGAAGGTCTACGCAAAAAATTGGATTGCTTCCCGCCGCGAGGGACTTACAAAATCGGTGGGAGGGGCGTTGTAAGTATGCAGAAACAGCTTGTAGGGGCAAATAAAGTCGAGCCTTGGGCAGAACCAAGCTTCGCGGGATCACTTGTGAACAGACCTCCTGCGCCTTCGGCGCACCACAAGGCATGAAAATGTGACTCACAAACAAAGCAGCGCAGCCTCCGACCGCACCCAGAAGCTACAGGGTGATCACGGCGCCCCGATGGCCGAGGCTGAGATTGGGAGGCGGTGCGCGGCGTGGTCCTTGCCCGGCGCAGCAAAAGGCAGAAGTCTCCGGCGCGCAGCGAGATGGTTACCAGGGTGGTGTCAAAAATTGCCACGCCGAGTATCAAAACCGGGGCCAGCCATGCGGAAAGGTGCGAGGCATTTTCCACGCGCAATTTCAATCCCAACGTAGCCATTAAGAATCCCAAACACTTGTGCGCGAATCCCATTCAAAAGCAAAATTCCCGCGGCGGCCGGCATACCCACGAATAGCTTCACCTGGTGATGGAGCCATCCGCGGTCGTCAAGGATGCCTACTGCGGCCACCAGGTTGCGCCAATCAGGATGCCGGCAATTTGCGCCCGCACCTGTCCTTGAAATGCCAGCAAAACAGCAATCACGACCGCCGCATACATCGCCAACCCGCCCAGAAGAGGGATGGGCGTGCGGTGAACTTTTCGCGGGCCGGGCAAATCCACCATTCCGACACGCAAGGCAAAGGCACGAACAGGTACGACCAACATCATCGAAGCAAACAACGCGATGAAGAAAGCAAGCACGCCTGCGGCCATGCGTCAGGCTCCCAAGTCAGGATTTAAAGATGGCTGCCCCACACAGCGCAAACACGAAACTGCGAATTTTGTCGCGCGGCAATCGCAAGAATCCTTGTTTATGTCGAATCTGTTTCACGGATACAGGAGCCGGGGCCCCGCGGCTTATGGCGGTTAGCGAAGGCAAAGGTCATCGTTCCGTGAGCATGCGGCCGAAGATGCGCTTCACTTCTTCCTTGTCCTTGCTGGCGTAGTACCAGTTGATGGTGCGCTTCAACCCCTCGCAGAAAGGAACTTTCGGCTCCCAGCCGAGAAGTCTTTTCGCCAGAGAGTTATCCGCCACGCGGTTCAGCGGGCCCGTGGGCATGTCCGGGCGGAGCTTAATCTCGGCCTTGTGGCCCGTGAAGTCGCAAACCATCTTGGCGCAATCGATCACGCGAATGCGCTCCATGGTACCCAGGTTTACAGGAGTACCGTCGTTGATTCTTTCAGCAGCGAGGATGGTTCCTTCCACGATGTCGTCAATGTAAGTCCAGTTGCGAATTTGCGTACCGTCGCCCCACACTTCAAAAGGATTCTGACCCAGGAAGGCGCGCGCGATCATGGCGATGACCGCGTGATTCTCGAGGCCACGCGGGCCGTACACGGTGAAATAGCGACAAGAGGCAGCGCCCAGCCCGCGCTCTTTGGCATACGCCTGGAGTGTGAACTCACCCATGAGTTTTGCCCAACCGTAGGTGTTGTCGGCGTCTTTCGGACCTTTGGTCAGATCTTCGGTGAGATAGAGTTCCTTATTGATATCGGACTGTAAAAAATTCGGATAAACGCAGCCCGAGGAGGCAAAAACGACTTTTTTCACTTTGGCCTTTAACGCTTCTGCAAAAATCAAGCCATCCAGAAAAAAGTTGGAGGCGGGGCCGGCTTGGTGCAGGTCGACATAACCGCGGCCGCCATGGTCGGCAGCAAGATGGAAAACCACATCAACCCCTTGCATGGCCGCGCGCGCAACTCCAGGCTCGCGCAGGTCCGCTTGCAGGAAGTCCACTTTGCCTGTTCCCAGGTGATGACGGATGTTGCCCAAGTGTCCGCTGGTGAGGTCGTCGACAATGCGGACTTTCTGGACGCCTCGCGTAATCAAATGATCTGTAAGCGTGGATCCAATGAATGAGGCTCCGCCGGTTACCAAGGCGGTCTGGCCCGCCCAAAACGATTCGCTGGTCGCCACTCGTGCTTTGCCTCCTGGATTTTCTAGCGCACGGCAATGTGATTGAAGGTTTCCAGATATTTCTGAAGCTCAGCAACTCTATCATAGGAAGGCGCAGTAACCCGCGCCGCTTCTTCCATGGCTTTCATCTTTTTGGCGTCCGCAATCAAACCGCGAACAGCGTTCGCCAGGTCCCCCCGGCTTGTCCGGGTCGGCGGCTACGGCGAAGCCCTGCTTCGCACCGAGCGAAACAACGTTCGTTTCCTTGGGAGCCACGGCGACAATCGGTTTGCCCGCTGCGAGGATTCCGTACATCTTGCTGGGTACAACCACGCCTTTCAGGCCACGCTTTAATCGTAACGATGTGCGCATCGGCGGCGGCCAGGACCGAGGAGGAAGTCTTCGCGGAAGGAAATTGACGACTCCCCACGCCTAAAGACGGGGGATTCCTCGGAGTTACTATGCGACATGGCCACATACCTCCGACGATGTTTCCTGCTTCCCGGGCACACGCCTAAACTCGCGTTTAGGTCCTACTGTGCCTCCACAGGCTAATACCGAGCGTCCCTCGGCTAAGATTCTCAAACCTTCGACGAAAATGTTTACGACGGCATTCTCGTCCCGCTGATGTTCGGTATGGCAACTCGAACACCTCCAACGGTCTTGGAGTTTGAGGTCTACATTCTTTTGGTGACAAATGCAGCACAACTTTGATGACGGGAAGAACCTATCTACTTTGACGAGCGTTCTTCCATGCCACTTCGAAGGCTTGCGCCAGAGCTTCAGGAATGCCCTGAAATTTCACGAGCACCTTGGCGCGCTCTCGAGCAAAGGAGGGCATGCGCAATGCGTAAAGAATCTTGGTCGCCAGCCGTGCGTATGGATTTCGTGGCACAGACACATGGTCGATTTCCGCGAGAGTCAAACCGGCTTCCTTCAAGCAGAATCGAATGGTCCTGTGCGGGAAATCCGGCCGCATACTTGACGCGGTTGAATCGCTCCTCTTCCACGGCCGCAACCAGCCGGCCACCGCAAACAATCGCTGCCGATGCGTTGCCATGGTACGCGTTGATCCCCAAAATGTTCATCGCATGACTTGCAAGTGTACCGCAGTGGACAGGTTCATGCGGCGAGATGCCGGCGGCACCACTCATTCAGCACGTAGAGAGACCATGGGCGAGACCATGTGGTTTTTGCAGCGAGGAAGTCGTTCCAAACGCTTTGTGTTCCACCGCGGCGCAGCACGGGCTTTAAAGCAGGTGCGGGATTCGCGAAACTCGCCTCCAGCTTTTTTCGCAGAGGTCCACGCAACCATTCTTCCCAAGGCAGCGCGAACGTGCGTTTCCTTTGCGCGAGAATTTCTCCTGGCAGCAAGTCTCGAATCGCTTCCACAAGCAAGGCTTTCGGTTGGCCGGGCCGGCGCCGCGCTGCATCCGGCAATGCGTTCGCAAATTCCATCAGGAGCGTGTCAAGCAGCGGAACTCGCACTTCGAGCGACTGCGCCATGCTTACAGAATCCGTGTCCCGCAGCAGCGTGCTCGCCATGTAACTGCGCATCTCCAGCCACGAAATTCCCGCCACCGGTTCCAGCTTGCGCGCTTCGTCGGCAGCTCTTTGCAGCCATCCAACCCATGTCGGTTCGAGCGTAACGCCATCCGGCCCGATGGTGCTGGGACGGAACCGCGGCTCGATGATTCTCTCCAGTCTTCCAGGCGGAAAGAGCGTTCTCGTGAAAAAATAAGGATGTGGCAACGCGTCGGGAGAGACCCAGGCGGCGGCCGCCTTGCTCCCCGCATCCGGTGAGCTACGATTCCCAGCAAGCGCAGCAACGAATTGTTTCGTCCAACGTCTTACCACTGCCGGCGCGAACCAGGCGGTGCGAATCAGTCTTGATAGTCGCGGCGTATCGGCGAACGTCGAGTATCCGGCAAAAAGCTCATCGCCTCCCAAACCGGAAAGCGCCACTTTCAGGCCTAACTTTTTCGCCGCCCAGGAAACGAAATACGTATTCACCGCGTCCATAGTGGGCTGGTCCAGTGCGGCAATGGCTTCGTCCAGCCGCTCGACTACGGCCTTACCATCCAGTGGCACCTCTGAGTGCCTGGTTCCGCAATGCTTCGCGATCGCTCCTGCGGCTTCCGCTTCATCAAATGGCGTGCCCGGAAACGTCAACGTAAAGCTCTGAATCCCTGCTTGCGCCTTTGCTGCCAGCGCGGCAATGGCACCCGAATCCAGCCCGCTCGATAAGAAAAGTCCTATTGGCACATCCGCGATCAGATGCGCCCGCACGGCGTCTTCAAGCATTGGGCGCAACTTTTTCGCCGCCGCAGCAAGGTCGCGCGGCTTTCGCGTATCCCGGGCTGCAGGTGAAAGCACTTGGTCCCACCATTGCCGCGCACGCGGAACGCGACGGCGCTCGGGAACGTGCAGCAACATGCGATGCCCCGGTGGCAGGCTGAACACGCCTTCCACGAGCGTCACTGGCTCGCTAACACTGCCGAAGAGCAAATAAGAGGTCAGCGCATCTCGCGAAAGAGTCTTTGGAGCGGCTCCCGCGGCAAGCAGCGCTCGCACTTCCGAAGCGAATGCAAACCCTTCCGGCGTCTGCGTGTAGTAGAGCGGCTTGATTCCCAACGGATCGCGGGCAAGAAAAAGAATCGGCGTCGTTGCATAGCGCTCGCGCAGATCGAGCAAGGCGAACGCAAACATTCCGCGCAGTTCATTAAGCGCGTCTTCCCCCCATTCTTCCCAGGCGTGAACGAGAATCTCCGTGTCGGATTGTGTTACAAAGCGGTGCCCGCAGAGGACCAGGCGCTCACGCAAGTCGCGGTAGCCGTACAACTCGCCGTTGAACACTACGGCTACGTCGTTGGTTTCGTTCCAAATGGGCTGATGGCCGCCTGCCAGGTCGATGATGCTCAGCCGGGTCATCCCCAGCGCGAGACCTGGGGCGCGGACTTCGCCAAGCAAAAGCCCCTCTTCGTCAGGGCCGCGGTGGCGCATCGCAGCGACCATCGCCCGCACTCGCGCTTCCGCTTGCGTATTGCGCGAACTGAAGGCGACTCCGCAGATGCCGCACACGCTATTCTTTGATCTCCGGGGTCGAAAAGAAGGCGACACTCGCGCGAAGCACGCGGTCGCGCAAAGGAAAACGAGGCATTCTCAACCGGCTATCTGCATACCAGCCGGGCAGAAAGCGCACCACGAGGAGGAAAATCATGGCTACCCAGGCAAGCGTAAAGTAAAAAAAAGATTCACGTTCTAGCAGCAGGCTCCAATCTGCCGCTTCATCCCAGGAAGGACAGATGGTGTCAAGAACCTTTCGCAGATGCCACGCGGCGAAGAGCGGCACGCGTTCCAGGCGTACCTGTGTCGTATGTTCGTAGTTATAATTCCGGGGATAATCCGCGACGGGACCGACCGCTTGCCGGAAGACGGCCGGGTTCTGAAGATCTTGACGCGTCAGAAGGCGTCCCTGGGCGTCCTTCATGATCAAGTGGTATCTTGGATCGACCACGATCCAGCGACCATCCATGAACACTTCGGCTACAACATGTTTGGTGCTTCCGTCGAGAGCCAATAAGAGCAGACGGCGCACGGACAAATCATCTTCTCGTGCGAGGATCAGGAAGGCATTCGTGGCGGTTCCGCAAACACGCAATAACTGCTGGTAGTTGAGGGTGATGTACGGGTCTCGCAAGGAAAGCGCGCGGGGATTCGCCGCGACGGCCCGCAATGGCTCGATGCGCATCCAGTTCAGAATGGCCTGAACTTTTGGCTCCGCCGGTAAGACGCTGGGAGCAATGGCGTCAGAAAAACCATCCAAGTAATAGCGCAGCCCAAATTCCCGCAGTCCTGCGACGAGGACGCCTAAGAACGCCGCCGCCAAGAGCAGGTTGCAGCTCCACCACACAGAGCGGAAGACGGGATGTCGTGGTTTGGGCACTTGGAGACCTATTCTACGGGTTCTACTGGCCTAACTTTTTCCGGCGTTGTTCCAAGAGAGACACCGAGCATACAGGTCCTGGATTTCGCTAATAGGACCTTCCCATCCCGGGGTCAGGTGGACTTTAGCGCATCCGGCCCGGAAATGTCTACGGAGTTCGCCATCGGTCAATATCCGGGCAAGCGCCTCGGTTAGCTCTTGCAAATCATGCTTCACCACCAGGCCAGCCTCATCGGCGAGAAGCGGCGCGATCCCGCATTGTTCGGTCACACGCCACTGGCGTGCCGGCTGCCACCGCCTCCGCAGCCGTGTTCCGAAATTCTCGCTTTGCGAGGGGAGCACGAAAACATCCGCGTCCCGGTCGCCGCCCACATGTCCTGGCCAAACACCGGCCCAGGCAACTGAACTTCTCTCTTAATGTCCAATTGGGCCGCCATTTGCTCCAACTGTGCTTCACGCCGCTTTCGTCTGGCCCGGCAAACACCAACCGCAGAGGCACTCCCTCCAATCGCTTCTTCACTTGGGCAAAAGCTCGCAACAGCAAAGCCGGACTTTTTTCACGTTCAGTCGGCCCAAGAAAAGAACCACGCGAGCTTCCACTGGAATTCCCAATTTTCCACGAAAAGTTCCCGGCTCCGGCCAAGCCTCGGGTGCCTCCACTCCATTTCGCCTCATGACCATCTTCGCGCGCGGAATCCTTCCCGTCACCAGCTCTTCGATCTCATGCTGTGAAGTGGCCGCAACAGCACTCGCCCCCTGAAGCATCCTTCTTCCCCACACCCGGTGATACATTCGCTTAAGCCACAGCTTCCGGACGATAGGGATAAACATCCCGATCGGTTCGACTAGGTAAGGAATCGCGCGCTTTCGACAAGCCGCCGCCGCCGTCGTCCCCAGCAAATCGTACAAACCAAAAATGTGCGCAATATCGAATTCTCCCAGCCGCGCCCGGCAATACCGCTTCACCTCTTGGTTCCAACTCACTTGCCGGTAATGCAGCCACGTCGGCAAATAGATAGCTTCGACGCCGTTTTCCCGGCACCGCCAGCCGAGAGGCGACCGTTCCCATCCAATTTTGTTTTGGTGGATTTTTCCGCGTCCTTCGAGCCCCCAATCTGCCGTTAGGACCGTCACTTCGTGTCCCTTCTCCGCGAGGCCTTCGGCAAGCGCCCGCACCTTTACGGGCGGCCCCACCAAATTCCAAAAAAGGCGCGTAGGTCTCGGTGACGTTCAGGATTCGCATTGATCGCGCAGGATTTTTTTCAGGGCTTTCACGAAGTTCTGGAAGCGGTATTCATGGTCCACGGTTTGCCGCCCGCGCGCGCCCATTGCTCTTGCGTGCTGGGGGTCCGCCAGCAAGGTTTGGATAGCGGTGGCCAGTTGAATGGGATCCCCATGGGGCACCAAATAACCGGTGACGCCATCCTGAATCAGCTCCGGCGCTCCTCCGTGGGTGCCCCCGATCACCGGCTTGCCACACGCCATGGCCTCCAGGTACACCAGGCCAAATCCTTCGCCGCGGCTGGGCAAAGCAAAGATCTCGCAGGCGCTGTAGCACGCCGCCAGTTCCTCGTTACCCAGCCCGCTGAGAAAATGCACGTGGCGCACCACGCCGTTTTTCTCCGCAAAATCTTCGAGCCACGCCCGGTCGTCTCCCGATCCCGCGAGCACCAGTTGCAGCTGCGGCCAAGTCGTCAGAAGCCGGGGCAGCGCCGTAATCAGCGTATCCATGCCCTTGTAGCGTTCCGACGCTGCCCAGCGGCCGGTCGCTAAGATCACTCGCCCAGCCGGGAAATCTCTAGGCGGCTTGGCGGGGGTATTGGCCGCTAGCATGGCCTCGAATTGCGGATCAAGCGCCCAAGGCAGCACTCGGATCCGCTCGCGCGGCACCTCTTGCTGCGTGGCGAGGTGCTCGGCCGTATCGCGGCTCGGCGCCAACACAAGATGGGCGCCCCTCAGCGCTGCCCGCCGCAGGCGTCCGAGGCGTTCCCACACGTCGACGCCATGTGTGCAGACAATGGTTTTCATCTTCGGCGCCGCCAGGCGCATTGCCTGCACAACGGGCGCGAGATTCGGGTGTCCGGCGAGCACCAGCTTTGCATCTCGCCTCGCAGCTCGCATTGCCGTCACCGCGAAGCGCCCCTTGGCCTTCTCGCATCCGGTAAACACAAACTCCCGCCCGCCTACCGAAGCGCGGTGCAGTTCTGGGGAATCGTTCAAGCTAAGCAGGCGGCAGTCCCACCCGCGGCTGGATGCAAATTCAGTCAGCACAGCCGCCAAATGGCGCCCCACGCGCTGCACCCCTCCGGGTGCATCCAGTTCTGGGAACAGGCCTATTACCACGCGCTGAGTCTGCCAACTGGCGCGCTCATTGGCAAGCCAAGTCTTACCGTCCGTGCTCGATAGTAAGAGGGGAATCCCGCTGACGCTTATCGTTTGTGGTTCTTGAGCAACGGTGCCAGGTCTGTCAGGCGGTCCAAATAAATGTCTGCGGGATACGCCGCGCGGTCGTGCGTCCCAAATCCATAATTGACCGCTGCTGCGAGCGTCCCGGCGTTCCGCGCCGTCTGCACATCCACTTCGGAATCGCCGACCATCATCGCTTGTCCGGCGCTCGCGCCGAGTTCCTCCAGAACTTTCTTCGCGCCCAGGGGATCCGGCTTCTTTGTCTCAAAACTGTTTCCGCCATACACGGCGCGGAAATATTTCGCCAGGCCCAGTCGTTCCAGGATGCGGCGGCTCACGCGCACCGGTTTGTTGGTCAGCACGGCCATGGGAAACTCGCGCAAGCCCTCAAGCGCCTCAGCAACTCCCGCATACGCTCGCGTCGAATCCAGCTTGTGCTCCTCGTAGTGCGCCAGGAAGAATTTCAAGGCCCGCTCGCGCTCCTCTTCCGTAGCCCCGTTTCCCAGCGCTGTGCTGATTAAAACTGGTGCGCCGTGTCCGATGTAGCCGGAAATGGTGTCCTCGGGGAGAGTCTTGTGCCCCATCTCGACTAGCATTGCATTGACAGAGCGAATTAGATCTTGTTTCGAATCAATCAGCGTGCCGTCTAAATCGAAGATCAGCGCGCGCACGGATGAAAAATCCGCAGCCGTCATAAGATACATATTTTAATACTGCTGCCCCGAATAGGAACGCGCTCTCGCGGCAGCCTCTTGTCCACTTCGGGCCCGCGCAAAGATAACATTAGCCGCGGTCTAACGATGGGGCTCAAAAAAACCGTCTCACGCGCGTGCCCTTGCTCTTTTGGATTTCTCTCTTCCTCGCGTAAACTGGAAGGCTTCGCTTGTGCCGTTTCGACGGCTTGGACCACTTAAGTCGGCGGACGTTTCAAAACTGCTCCGCAAAGAGCACCTTGAGACATTAACCGGCGCATTGGAGCGGCACTACAGGCACTTCACGCTCCTGGAGACCCCATGGCTCGCGTTTTTCCCTTTCGCGCCTTTCGCTACAACCCGGCCTGCGCTCCGTTTGAGCGCGTTTTGACGCAACCCTACGACAAGATTTCTCCCGCAATGCAAGAAAAATATTACGCCGCGGACCCGCACAACCTGATCGCCGTTGAAAAAGGCCGTAGCCTTCCGGCCGACACGCCCCAAAACAACGTATACACGCGTGCGGCCGCCGCTCTCGCAGGTTGGATCGCCAATGGCATTTTGCAGCAGGACCCTGAGCCTTCGTTCTACGCTTACTCACAAGAATACACCATGCCCGGCACCGAAGAACGCCGCACTCGGCGCGGCTTTATCGGAGCGGGACAGCTCGAAGATTATTCCGCCCGCGTCGTCTTCCGCCACGAACAAACGCTCTCCGGCCCAAAAGCCGACCGACTCGAACTTCTTCGCCACACGCAAACGCACACTGGCCAGCTCTTCATGCTTTATTCCGATTCTCAGCGGCGCGTGGACGAAATTCTCGCCGATGCCGAGTCTGCCGCTCCCGACACTCAGCTTTGCGACGAATATGGCGTCATCCACCGCCTATGGATTGTCTCGCGCCCGGATAGCGTCGCCGAAATTCAGAAAGCCATGCAGGATCAAACGCTGGTCATCGCCGACGGCCATCACCGCTACGAAACTGCGCTCGCTTACCGCAGCGAGCGCCGCGCCCACGCCGGAAAAATCGAACCCCATGCGCCGTTCGAACGCGTCATGATGACCTTTATCAACACCCGGAGCGAAGGACTCACCATTCTGCCCACGCATCGAGTCGCGGCGAACATCCACGATTTTTCCTGGCCCGCGATACGCCGCCACCTTGAGCCCTGGTTCGCCACTGAAGAATTTTCCTTCTCGAGCCACGCAGAGAAAGCGGAAGCTCGCAAAAAATTCCTCGCGTGCCTCCACGGCGTCTGCCCGCGCCGTGCCATCGGCGTCTACCCCGCCACCGATTCACGGAAACGCGCTTTCTATGTTCTTACCCTTCGCGACGGCGTCCATCTTGCCCAACTCCTTCCCAGCGTCTCGCGGCTCCAGCGCGAACTCGACGTCGTCCTCCTGCACGAAGGAATCCTCGAGCCCGCTCTTGGCATCACGCCGCAAGCCGTCACCGCCGAAGCCCATCTCACCTACGAACGCGAAGCCACCGCCGCACTTGAGGCCGTAGACTCCGGCCGCGCGCAAATTTCGTTTCTTTTGAACCCCTGCCGCATAGATCAGGTCATGAAAATCGCCACAGCCGGCGAAGTCATGCCGCAGAAGTCCACCGATTTCTATCCCAAGCTCCTCAGTGGCATCACCATGTACCGCCTAGCCTCTCCCTCATAAACTCTGCTGCAACGCAATTCTGTGTGACCCCTGGTGACCCGTCCCTTGCGTTGCCCCATTGCTCTCGCTTAAACTGTTTTCAACCCCAGCAAACTGCTTTCAGTCACCCACCCGTCTTAAAGCCCAAAGGAAATTCGTCATGTCGTCGATCAGCAAGGCTTTTCTCACTCTGGCGGCATTTGCCATGCTCTGCCTGTCTTTGTCGCCTGCCGCGGACGCGCAGTCCGGCGTCACCACTCACACGGGCAGCTTGCCCGATGGGGCCACTTACCTCATCGAAGTTCCAGCCAACTGGAACGGTACCCTTTTTCTTTATAGTCATGGTTTTGTGGCACCAGGTGGCGCCAATCCCGCTCAAGACGTAGGCGACCCAGTTACGCGTTCCTATATGTTGTCGAACGGCTTTGCGCTCGCTGGATCCTCCTACGCGACAACCGGCTGGGCCATCCACGAAGCCCTGCCCGATCAGATTGCGGTGCTCGATCTTTTCAAGCAACTGGCCGGCGCGCCGAAGCGCACGATTGCGTGGGGTCATTCTCTCGGTGGTATGGTGACGGCCGGATTGATCCAAGGTTATCCTGCCCGCTTTGACGCTGCGCTGCCCATGTGCGGAGTTCTTTCCGGGGGCGTCGCTACGTGGAACACCGCGCTGGATTTTGGCTTTGCGTTCAAGACTCTGCTCGCGCCAGACACCGGCTTGCAAGTTGTTAATATCCGCGACCCTATCGGCAATCTTCTGCTTGCCGAAGCGGCGCTTACTTTCGCGCAAGCCACGCCGCGGGGCCGCGCACGTCTTGCTCTCGTTGCCGCTCTTGTGGATGGCCCCGGGTGGTTCCTGCCGACTTCCCCTGAGCCCGCGCCCACCGATTTTGCAGCTCGGGAGTTCAACCAGTTTCTTTGGGCGCAAACTATCGATTTTCCCTTTGTTTTCGCGGCGCGCACCGAACTCGAATTGCGTGCTGGGGGCAATCCGTCCTTCAATACAGGCGTGGACTACGCTGCTCTACTAGCCAATTCCATCAATCGCGATGAAGTCACCGCGCTCTATGAGGAAGCTGGCCTGGACCTCAACGCCGACCTCCAGACTCTGCAGAACACCGCGCGCATCGGCGCCGATCCCAATGCACTTCACTATCTGGAAACCAACATCATCTTTGACGGCCAGATTAACGTCCCCGTCCTGACGGTACACACGCAGGGGGATGGCCTTGTCCTAGTGCAGAACGAATCAGCATACAAAAGTGTGGTCGACGCCGCTGGAAACTCCGCCCTCTTGCGGCAGGCGTTTGTGCATCGGGCCGGCCACTGCGCCATTACTCCGGGCGAAACCGCCGCGGCTGTGCAAGCGCTGCTCAGCCGACTCGACACGGGAGCGTGGGGCGCGCTCGATGCCGCCTCGATGAATTCGGCCGCTTCGGCGGTGGGACCGGCCCTGAACGTTTTTCCCACACCCCTTGGCGCGCTGCCTGTGCAACCGGCTTACCGCGACTACACGCCCGCGCCGTATCTTCGTCCGTATGACGCTCTCAGCCCTGAATGCCAGTCCGATCCCGTGTGCCGCGCACAGTTCACCGCACCTTAGGTTCATTGTCCGATCCCGAAACTGATTCTCAATGGTGCGGCTGGCGGTTGGCCGCTTCGGTGGTCCCACCGCTGGCTTCCCGCGGGCTCTTGGTCAAATACCGGAAGAAGTGCGGATCGCCGCGACCGCGCCAATACGCCGAACGGTAATTCCCGATGCGCGTCCCCGAGCTAGTCGTGCTGAAGAAAGAATGCTCCTTGGGATTCACTACGATGCCGACGTGTCCGCGCCATACGACCAAGTCGCCCGGGTGCGCGTAGCGCACCCGGAGGAATGGCCCGGTTCCGCGATACAGGTCCAGCGAGCTAGCGTAGGGATAAGGGTAGCCCGCCTGCTCGTACAATTTGTGGACCAAGTGTGAGCAATCTGGAGCGAGTCCTTCTTCGTCGTCCGCCCAAGCGATCCCCTGGGCGATCGCCCTCCCCTCTTGTAGAGTGAGCAAACGGAAGCCTGGCTGTATGGCCGGGGGCCGTAGCGCCTTCGCATTCTGTCCCGTCGTTTGAGCGTTCTGCCCGGCGGCCTGCTGGTTTTGCCCCGATGACAGCCGCCCAGTTGTTTGCGTTGGCTCACCGATGATCGGTGTTTTCAACTGTGCCTGACCCGACTCCACGAGCGACACCAATCCCGCCAAAGCCGCCGCGCACCGCAACAGCGAAAAAAGGACGGGCTTCCGCATTCTCTAAGCTTAGATGACTGTCTTGTTTGGCGCGCCGTCCCTGCGGCCAGCCGGTTACCGCCCCTTCGTACAGGCCAGGTCGAGAACAATGAATGGCGTTGCTGCCGAAAACGCCCCCTTGCAAGTCAACTCATGGCCGCCTGTCACGCGTTTAGCACCGGCGTCCAAACTTGCATTGGTGTGGCTGCCCGATTAGCCCACGCATAATAGGGAATGAATGTAAGCGTGGTCGCATGTTTGTTCGAAATTTCCGGGCTGTAACGGGAGTAAAGCCCGCCGCGCGGACTGGATTCGTAAGCCGCTCCGATGCACTTCAATACGACGACGCCTCCCAGCAGGTCATCGCGGAACTCCTCCTGAAATTGTGATGTGGATTTTTGATTTCCTTCAAGGCGGACGGCCGCGAGCGCAATTCCTTCGGGTTGATCAAGCTGTTCCAAGCAATGGACAAGCGGGCCGCGCTGCACGGCCACGCGGCCGTAGTCGTCCACCACGCGCGGATTCGCTTCCATCAGGTGCGTTGTCAGATCGAATTTGACGCTGATAACGTCGCCGGGCGCCCACCGAAGCGTAAGACTTCTGGATGCATTTACTTTGGTAACCATGGATTTTCACTTCGCAACAGGAATCTCTCGCAAGGTCCCCAAGAATCCGAATCCACACAATCGATTGCGAAGTTGCTAGAAATACGGGGGGATTGCAACGTTTGGGTTTCGCGGACAAATCGAGTCACACCCACCCCCTACTGAATTCACGCTTCGACGGATTGCATCGATAACTTGAATCTTCTACTTTAGGACGGAGGTTAAGAGCGTGCGCGTGAACAAGTCAAACGCAAATTTCTAAAGCGTGGTATGAGCAAACTTAAACAAAATTTCCTGCCGAAGGGGAGAGTAAGGTGTCTGACGCGAATGGTGACCATGCCTGCGGATTCTATACCTGGCGACAGCACTGGACCTCCTAAAAGCGTTTTTCAGAAAATCCGAAAAGGAGCGCTCGGGGTGCATGTGCTTCAATGAAGCGACGATTCATCTATGAAAGTTCTCTTGCTTTCGAAATATAAGCGTTTGGAAATTGCGGATTTGCCTGTGCCTACGGTCGGGCCCGGCGAAGTCTTGGTGCGCGTCGCAGCTTGTGGCATCTGCGGGAGCGACGTTCACGGCTACGACGGCTCCTCTGGTAGACGCATTCCCCCCATTGTGATGGGACATGAAGCGGCGGGAACAATCGACGCGATAGGTTCTGGTGTAGCCGGACTTGCGGTGGGAGATAGAGTCACTTTCGACTCGACCATCTACTGCGGCACTTGCAGTTACTGCCGTCGTGGAGAAGCAAATCTTTGCGACAAGCGGCAGGTTCTCGGAGTCTCTTGCGGCGACTATCGCCGCGCGGGAGCCTTTGCAGAGTTTGTTGCCGTTCCCTCGCGCATCGTGTACCGTCTGCCCGACACGATTCCCTTTGAGGAAGCCGCGATGCTGGAAGCGGTGTCAGTCGCGATCCATGCTGTCTCCCTGGCACAGGTCTCCGCCAACAGCTCAGCCTTGGTCTTGGGAGCAGGAATGATCGGCCTCTTGATTGTGCAAGTTCTGCGCGCGGCAGGATGCTCTCAAATTATCGTCGCCGATATAGACGACTCCCGGCTGAAGCTTGCAGAAGACGTTGGAGCGGATACCACATTGTCGGCAAAGTTGGACGTTGCGGCAGAAGTGGGGAAACTTACGGGAGGGGCCGGCGTGGATGTTGCAATGGAGGCCGTAGGCAAAGCGGATAGTGTGAGGGCGTCGATCGAGAGCGTTCGTAAGGGCGGAACGGTCGTCCTCGTGGGCAATATCGCCCCGGAAGTGATACTTCCCCTCCAGAAAGTCGTAACCCGGCAGATCCGACTTCAGGGATCGTGCGCGTCGGCTGGCGAATATCCGCGCGCCATGGAGCTGCTGGCGTCAGGAGCTATTCAAGTAAAGAACCTTATCACGGCGGTTGCTCCGCTTGCCGACGGTCCTCTTTGGTTTGAACGCTTGCACACTCGCGAACCCAACTTGATGAAAGTCGTTCTAAGGCCCGGTGACCTTTAGTGAGCAACGGACTCTTCGATCTCAGCGGACGAATTGCCATCGTCACGGGCACCAGCCGAGGGCTCGGGCAATACATGGCGCGTGCGCTGGCCAAAGCAGGCGCGGATCTTGTGCTCACCAGCCGGGACCCCAATCGCTTGTTGCCGTTGGAAGCGGAGATCAAGACTCTTGGGCGCCGCGCCGTTTCCGTGGCACTCGATGTCCAGCAGCAGGAGAGCATCGAGAAAATGACTGCCACTGCCGAAAAGGCTTTCGGTCATCTCGATATCCTGGTGAACAATGCGGGTTGCAATGTGCGCAAACCGGCGCTCGAGGTCACTTGGGAAGACTGGAATCTGATCTTGGATACGAATTTACGTGGCAGCTTTTTTGTTTCGCAAGCAGTCGCGCGGGGCATGATTGCCCGGCGGTACGGTCGCATCATTAATATAGGCTCTGTCACCAGCGTGGCTGGCTATGCCGGCCTCGCTCCTTACGGCGCCAGTCGAGGCGGAATACGACAATTGACGATGAGCTTGGCCGACGACTGGGGCAAGTACGGCGTCACCGTCAATTGTCTGGCGCCGGGATGGTTTCGCACAGAACAAAACAAGGTTCTTTATGAGAACAAGGAGTGGGTCGAATATCTCCGCGATCGCATTCCATTGAAACGTCCCGGCCAGCCGCAGGATCTTGATGGTGCGGTGGTGTTTCTTGCCGCGGAATCCAGCCGCTACGTGACGGGGCAGACTCTTTTGGTGGATGGGGGAATATCGACTGGCGCAACGCGAGCGCTGCCCAATTCCGTACCGGCAAGCGAAAAGTAATCAGCAGACCCAAAGGTAAAGTAAGCTGGTCATTCCCCCGCGCGTTGCGTCGCCAGGAAATCAAGCGGGCTCGGGAATTGGCTCGATGCGCCCAAGCAGAAACACATAGCCAGCGATGCCGATCAAGAGAAAAATCGTCGCCGCAACAAACGCTCCCGAAAAGGAATTGGTTGCTTTAACGATATAGCCCGTAACAATCGGTGCCGTGATCCCTGCCAGGTGGTTGCAAAAATTGACGATTCCCCCGAGCGTGCCGACACTCTCGCGAGGAGCAATCAGAGAAGGAATCGACCAGCCCACCGGCGAGGCCGCAGAAAGACCGCCGATGGACATGCTGATCCAAAAAAGGGCAGCCGCGGGCGTTCGAACGTGCGCGGCGCCCAAAATTACCAGGCCGAAACTGGTTCCACCAATGAGCACGACCTGGCGGACACGAATGGCGTTCCATCCGCGTTGGATCAGTGTGTCCACAAGCCAGCCGCCAACCAGCAGGTCAACAAGCGTGGCGAACAGCCAGGGAATGCTGGTGAACAAGACGGAGTGCAACAAATTCACGTGAAGCGCGCTTTCGAAATAGGAAGGCAGCCAGGTCAAGAGCAAGTAGAATGTGTAATTGTATGAGGCGAACCCCAGCGCCAAACCGCAGACTTTGCGTTGCCGCAACAGGTAAGCGAGGGGAGCGCCTTTCGCCGCTTTGACGGCATCTTCTGGCTGCGCACCACCGCGGGCGAGGAATTCGCGCTCGGATACTGAAAGCAACTTGTCCTCGCTCGGATTGCGATAAGACGCATAAAATAGCGCAAAATAAAGCAGGCTCACAAAACCGGTTGCGGAGAAACTCCACCGCCAGCCAAAATGCAAGAGAAGGATGCCGATTAACGGGACTCCCATGGCAGACGCGAATTTCGCCGCGGCATCGAAGAGCGCGGTCGCAAGGCTGCGTTCTGAGCTAGGAAACCAGTAACCAACGGCTTTGGCGTTAGCTGGAAACGTAGGAGCCTCCCCGATCCCCAGCAAGAACCTTGCGGCAAAGAAGCCACGAATTCCCGAGGACGCGGCTGCGGCGAAGGAAGCTACGCTCCAGAGAAACGTGCAAATTCGGCCGATGCGCTTCACCCCAAAGCGATCCAACAGCAGGCCCGAGGGCAATTGGCACGCAGCATATGTCCAGCTATAAGCGCTCGACAAGTAGCCGAACATGACCGGGGAGATTCCGAACGCGGCTCGCAGCGCGTCCTGAGAAACGGACAGATTGACGCGGTCGAAATAATTGACCAGGACGCCGAAGCTCAGCAACCAGGCGATGCCCCATCTTCGCCGGGACACAGTGATGTTTCGCGTTCCGTTTACCTGTGCCGAGTGCATTAGCAAAGTTCCGTTGCGCGCTCCTGCCCCGGCAATTTAGCAGGACTAAAGGTGGGTGAACACTCTTAGTTTGGCCGGCCCACTGCCTGCTTCTCATCTCACGGGACGGATTGCCTTTGTGCAACTCCACAGCGTGTTGTGCGGCTGGCGGCGACCTCTCGTCCGATCGCGCGGTGACTATTCTTTTCCGGGCAGGCGATGCCTGCGAAAGCCAAGCGACTAATCGAAGAACACGGTCAAGCACGCGGCGGTCGCGATCCGAGTACTCTGGTAACCGAGGAGCTGGGATTACGATAATTGGAGCCGGCGCATTGATGTTACCTTTATGAGTGGCGACCGCACGGTTACGAATTGAAGAGCGATCACGACGTTTTCCGGCGCCTTGCCGGGCCGGCCGGCCACGATTGGGTATCAAAGATCACGGCACTCCCAAATGGATTGCAGATGCTAGAAAGACTCCAAAGACTCCCGCGTAAGCTTTTGATAGTCCTCGTGGTGGTGATCGTGCTTTTGGGTTCGCAGATTCCGGCGCAAACCCGAAGTGGAGGAAGTCCCATAAGTGATCTCCGGAAGTCTTTTGAGAACCCTCCTGACGATTGCCGGATCATGATGCGTTGGTGGTGGTTCGGCCCCTCCGTGACGAAAGAGGAGTTGGAGAGAGAACTCGAGCTCATGAGGGATGCCGGAATCGGCGGCGTCGAAGTTCAAACGACCTATCCGCTGAAACTCGACGATGCCACAACGGGTATTCACAATTACCCATTCCTGTCGGACGAGTACCTGGATAGTTTGCGCTTTGCCGCGAGGCGAGCGCGCGAACTCAGGCTGCGTTTCGATCTTACGCTGGGCAGTGGCTGGCCGTACGGCGGTCCGAGTGTGCCGGTGGCCGAATCTGCTGGAATGTTACGGGTGACCGCATCCCCAATTGCCGACGGCGAAGGCTCGGTTGCACTGCCTGCCATGGAGGCCGGGGAGAAATTTCTGGATGCTTTTCTGGTTCGCAATGTGCAGGATGGAATCAAAACGGAAGGCGCGCAGCAACTTTCGGACATTCGAGACGGCCGATTGTGGTTGCCGCGCGCCGAAGGATCGCAAGCAGTGTTGTTTTTCATCGCCAGCCACACGGGACAACAAGTCAAACGGCCGGCGATTGGGGCCGAAGGATTCGTGGTGGATCACTACGATCGCCAGGCCACAGAAAATTACCTGCATACCGTGGGTGATCGCCTGATGCAGGCTTTCGGATCAAATCCACCTTACGCCGTCTTCAGCGACAGCCTTGAAGTTTACCGGTCTGATTGGACCCGCAATTTTCTCCGGGAGTTTCGAGGGCGGCGCGGTTACGACCTGACCCCATATCTGCCCGAGTTGGTTGGCAAGGAGAGTCCGCTCGCAAGCGAGGTCCGACACGACTGGGGCGAAACGCTTACGGAACTCGCCGATGAGAACTATCTCAAGCCTGTCCGCGAGTGGGCCAACGTGCATAACACGAAGTTTCGGTCACAAAATTACGGCACGCCGCCGGTGACGCTTTCAAGCAATGCGCTCGTCGATCTACCTGAAGGGGAAGGATGGAATTGGAAGGGGTTTTCAGCCGTGCGGTGGGCCGCTTCTGCGAACCACTTGTATGCCCGTCAGGTTACGTCCGCCGAAACATGGACATGGTTGCATTCGCCCGCCTTTCGCGCAACTCCGCTGGACATGAAGGCTGCCGCGGATACCTACTTTTTGGAAGGCAGCAACCAATTGATCGGCCATGGCTGGCCCTATTCATCCAAATCCGCGGGGGAACCCGGTTGGCACTTCTACGCCGCCGGGGCTTTCAACGAACACAATCCATGGTGGCTGGTGATGCCGGACGTCACGCGCTACCTCCAACGCATGAGCTTTCTGCTGCGGCAGGGGAAGCCGGCGAACGATGTGGCGTTGCTATTGCCGACAGATGATGCTTGGGCGCAATTCACAGCTACGCTCTCCGGCTTGCCAGGCGAGAGCCGAACGGATGCACTGCCGCTGGGAGCAAGCATTTCCGTAAATCAAACTATTGCAGCGATGTTAGGTGGCCAGGCAATTTCGCAAATTCTCGACGCCGGCTTCAATTTTGATTTCATCGACGCTGGGGCAATCGAGAAGGTCGGGATTCCTTATCCTATATTGGTTCTTCCCGGTATTGAGCGCTTGCCGCTCTCTACCTATCGCAAGATCGAATTGTACACACGGTCGGGGGGAACTATCATCGCCACGCGGAAAATGCCTTCGCTTGCTCCGGGGCTGGAGCAATCCAAAACCGATACGCCGGGGGTCCGGGAGATTTCCGAACAACTTTTTCGTGAGCCGAATGCGCGGGGCCACTTTCTCGCGACGGATTCGGAACTCGGTCGTACGCTCGATCAATTGATGAAGCCAGAGGTAACCTTCTCTCCTCCTGCTCCCGGCGTGGGGTTTGTCCACCGCAAACTGGAATCGGCCGATCTGTATTTTCTCGCAAACACCACCAATCAGACCGTCCATACACAAGCCGCGTTTCGCGTAGCCACGGAGGCTGAACTTTGGAACGCTGTCTCCGGCGAAACGCAAAATTTAGGCGCCGTTTCTCCAATCGCTCTGACATTGCTTCCTTACCAGTCTTGTGTCCTCGTGCTTTCTCGGCAAAAGCCGGGCGTTAAGCGGCGCGAACTGCGTCACAATAAGCCTCAGACAATGCCACCGCCGCTCGATTTGACAACCGATTGGTCCGTGACGTTTCTCGGTTCGATCCCAAACCGGTCGGTGAAAATGGAAAAGCTCCATTCTTGGACGGACGATGAAAATGCAAAATATTACTCGGGACTCTCGCAATACGATAAGACGGTAAACGTGCCCGCCGATATGCTCAAGCCCGAGATGGAGGTGTATCTTGATTTTGGCCCGGGCACGCCAGTGGCGATGCCGACAGCGCCTTCCGAGTTCCGGAACGAAGGCACGGGTTCGGGCACGCCGCGTGCGCAGGCGTGGTTAGACAGTCCTGTGCGCGAGGCCGCGCAAGTATTTGTGAACGGGAAGGCGGCGGGATCGGTATGGCTTCCACCTTACGAGCTGGACGTAACGGAATTCCTGCATGCTGGCGAGAACCAATTCAAAATCCTCTTAGGAAATCTTGCTGTCAATGGAATGGCCGGCGGCTCTCTGCCGGATCATCGTCTGCTAAACGATCGCTACGGGGTACGATTCAGCGACCAGGACCTTGAGCATCTTGAGCCTCTCCCTGCCGGGATTGTCGGGAAACTACATTTAGTGGCTCGCGCCTCCGAGAGGGGCAAAAACTAAGTCGCACGGACGATGCGGGTCAAAATTGAGAATTTTCTGGGCAAGTGGTGGTCAGTCCTCCTGTGGTCGACCTTTCCGCTTGGCACCGTCGTGCAGGTCAAAACAGATAACCAATGAAGATAACCCACGCCCGTCTGGACCTACTATCAGGGCGTCATCGAGTCGCTTGCAGGCCTTCCCCTGCCAGACCATTTGCTCAACCCTGTTTTCTTGCAAAGTGCAACCTGGCGCATCAACCTCCGTCTTGATGGTGTCGGGCTCTGTGGCGCCAAGTTGCGATTGCTAACCAAAGACTTCCCCATGGGCACTGCCGAACGTTCTTTTTGAGACTTCCGGGCCGTGAGGACCGCAACCCTCTATAGCCTTGCTCGTCGCGAAGGAACTTTCACCGTTGCCATCCCCGCAGCCTCGGCCGCTACCATTCCCAACTCCCCGTCTTCGAACACCAAACACGACTCAGGTTTGACTTTCAGGCGAGCAGCGGCGATCAAAAATGCTTCAGGGTCTGGCTTGCCTTCCTTGTAGTCTCCCGCGCAAACGAGCGTCTCAAACTTATCGAGCAGGTGCAAGAAACGCAGCGAAGCGCTGACCGATTCGCGAGTGCTTCCTGAGACGACTGCCAAAGGAATTCGGCCATATTGCAAATTAATGTGTTCCAGCACTTCAGGAACGGCCCTTAGGTTTGGAATCGCTTCAAGATAAAGTTCCTCTTTCCTTCGCGCCACCTCTTCAACAGGCATGTCTAGCCCATGCTTTTCGTTCAAAATAGAGATTATCTTTGCCACGGCGAAACCAGCCCATGCATAAAACAGATCCTCCGAAAAACTGCAATTCCATTCTGCGAGAGCGGTTCTCCATGCAAGGTAGTGCAGCGGCATCGAATCTGCGATTGTCCCATCGCAGTCGAACAAATAGGCGTCGAACGTCCCAGAAGGCAATTTCAACTTCATCGTTCACGATCTCCTCGATGAATTGTAGGTGAAAGAGTCTATAGAGAGGGCCAATGCTGCCGCCAATTGTTCTGATGCCTTTCAACGAACAAACTCATAGACAACATTCCGACGGTTAATCAAGCCGCGCGGTGCCGATAGACGATCACCTGCGGCCTAATGACTCAACGAAGGACGGCCCCAAGGCGGAGACGGCGGGGCAACCCAGAAGTCGAAGGGTTCTTTCGACGTCGCTTCGCAAGATTTCCAGGGCGCGCACGACACCAAGATGTCCCGCCGCAGCCAATCCGTACGCATAGGCACGTCCTACGAGCACGGCGCGTGCGCCGAGACAAATCGCTTTCACGACGTCGCTTCCGCGACGGATTCCGCCATCCATGAGGACTTCGGCTCGACCGTTGACCGCCGAGACCACTTCTGGAAGGGCCCGAATTGTGGCGGAGACGGAATCGAGCTGCCGTCCGCCATGATTCGAGACAACAACAGCGGCGGCGCCTTCGCCGACCGCACGATCTGCGTCTTCTGCCGTGAGGATACCTTTCACGACGATAGGTCCCGGCCAAACCTTGCGGATCCATTGCAAATCGTCCCAAGTCACCGCGGCGTCGACCAGAGCCGCGGCAACGTCGATGAGCTTCATCGGTCCCTGACCCGGAACGACGATATTCTCCAGTCGCGGCTTTCCCCCATCCGCAAGGAAGCCAGCCAGCCATCGAGGATGCGCCAAGATTTCAGGCAAGTAGCGTAGCTTCGCGAGGAGGGACTTGCCGAGAAGCTCCTTCATGCCGTTGCGAGGATCGCGCTCTCTCATTCCGGCCACCGCAGTGTCCACCGTAATTACCAAGGCCGAATAACCAGAAGCACGAGCTCGGTCGATGCCCGCTTCGGCAGCTTCCCGGCCGCCCAGCAGATACAATTGATACCAAGTAGGACCTTTTGTGGCGGCTTTGACAGCTTCGAGTTTATGTCCTGAGATCGTTGAGAGGATATAGGCGGTACCCGCTTCTCCCGCCGCTTTGGCCGCTACAACTTCACCGCCAGGATGCATCAGACGGCTGTAGCCAACTGGCGCTAGCATAGCGGGAAACGAAAGCTCCTGGCCCAGTACGGACACAGCGAGAGCACATTTCTTAATAGCGACCGCGCCGCGCGGACGGAAGCTGATGTCCTGAAACGCTCGGGTATTTTCGCGCAAAGTGATTTCGTCTTCTGCGCCGCCATCGAGGTAATCAAACACTGGCCGCGGCAGCCGCTGTTGAGCGAGACGCCGGAGATCCTCAATGTTGACTACTTTGGGCGGTCCGAGCGTGCCATGTTCTGAACCCACCAATTCCTCCGTGCTAAAGAATTCTTTCAATTTGAGCGCAGTATCCCGCCGTCTTGCACCTTACGAGCGTCGAACGTGCCGTGTCAGCGAATCGGCACGGAGGTCAGTTGGATCTTTCGCGCCGGCCGCAGCGGAGGCGCGGTTGCCCAGCAAAAGCAACCACCCGAGAAGAAACACCACACAAGTCCGAGACGTCCTGATGCCTTTTTCTTGACGTCTCATGATTTCTTCAAGTGCTCCTATCGGCTGCAGTGCAGCGGGTGTCGTTCGAACGAAACCGGTTAGTGCGCCACTCCGAGGTAATTACCGTAGCCGACCATCATCGTGGATCCTACGAGCAGGAAAAGAGCCAGAGTGAGTAGCCGCATTGCAGGGGTGCCCGCGCCCTTCCATTCTTTTAACCCGATGCCCCAGAGGGAACTGAAAATGATGATGCTGGCCATATGCAGGGTCCAACTGGAGAACCCATACTTGCCCATCTGGGTTTCACCCATCGTGTAGAAGAAGAATTGGAAGTACCAGGTTGTCCCGGCGAGGGCACATAAAAGGTAATTAGCCAGCATCGGTACCGGTTCCTGGCTATTGTTTCTCTTGGCTGAAGGAATGTGTTCCACGACCTCGCGACCCGGAGCGTCAATGGCGGTTTCGACGATGGTTTCTTTTGCCACTTGCGAGTATCTCTTCGAATTTGACGTGAAGTATTGAAAGCCAGTACGGTTGCGAATGTTAAGCGCGAGGCACCAAACGAAATTCGTGCTAAAGCCGCCGACCAGCACGACAACCAGCACGGGAAGTCCTTGCCACAGGGGCGGCGTGCCGTGCTTCAAGGTAAGCGCCTTGATGGGTGCGCCCGCCGCTAGTCCGTAGGCAAAGCAAGCGCTCATGACTCCCGACAGGGTCGCGACAGCAAGGCCCTTCTTCAAGTCAAACTCCTCAATTGCGACCTTCTGCTGTTCCGGCGACATTGCGCGTTCTTTGAAAATCCCGGCGAGGCCAGCGGCCGCGATGCCCAGCAGACAGACAAAAATCCCAAGAAGAATGACTCGTCCGGAGCTTGTTCCCAGAACTTGATGGACAAACACGCCGCTGAAGATGGGAGGCATCAACGTACCGAACGCTGCGCACAGGCCGAGCGCGACAGCCATCCCGAGGGAAAGACCAAGGAAGCGCATGGTCAGGCCGAACGTCAGCCCGCCAATACCCCAAAGAAGGCCGAAAAAGAATGCCCAGAACAGCGTGCTGGTAGATGCCTCCGATAAGACGGCGAGCAGGTCTTGGGTCATAAGGTGACCAATAAACCAGGGAGCGATAATCCAGCTGAATAGGCCGCCGACCAACCAATATGTTTCCCAAGACCAGCGGCGAACGCCGCGATAGGGAACGTAGAAACTGGCCGAAGCCAGTCCACCTAGCCAGTGAAAGAAAACGCCCAGCGCAGGATTTGGCGACATGTCCGTCCTTAACGATTGGAGCTAGACATGGAATACCTCTTCGAGCGGTTGCATGGCGCGGTCGGGCAAGACACCAGCCGGCTGGACAAAAAAGCCGGCCATCTCTTTTTGCCAACGTTCGTTTACGTCGCGGCCAGCCATGCCGGCACGAGCCCGTTCAAAGTCTTCCGTTTCAAGGTATCCGACCAACAATCCGTCTGGGCGCAAGAACAGGGAGTAGTTGTTCCATCCTGTTTCACGCAAAGCCGCCAGCATTTCGGGCCATACGCTGCGATGGCGGGCCTTGTACTCCTCCAGCCGATCCGGTTTAACTTGGAGAACGAAGCAAATACGTTGCATGTAGTTATCCCAAAGCTTGTTAAGGCCCCACAGCAAGAAGCAGTTCTTTTGCGCCATCGCCCTTTACCGCAAAAAGGCCTCCCACAGCCCGCCATCAACGGGAATCACATGTCCGGTCGTCTTGGCGCTCTGATCGCCGGCCAGCCAGAGGATTGCGCTGGCGCCATCCTGCGGGAGAATCGGGCGCCGGGTGAGGGTGCGTTGCGCGTAGAAGTCGGCCAGTTTCGAACGGAGTTCTTCCGTAGATTCCGTATCCGAGAATGCGATTTTGTACTTCTGCAGCGATTGGATCACGCGGTCACGTGGGAACATTGTGGAGCCAGCAACCACCGTCGCAGGAGCGATTCCGTTGACCCGCACCAGCGGGCCAAGTTTGATCGCGAGTTCCCTGATCAGGTGGTTCAAGGCGCTCTTGCTCGTGTCGTATGCTTCGCTGCCTTTCTTAGGTACGACAGCGTTGGCCGAGCTGGTGAGGACAATCGATGCTGGCAGCTTCTGGTCGGCGAATACCCAGGCTGTCTCGCGGGCCAACCAGTAGTTTCCCGTGACGTTAACCTGAAAGGTCTTTGCCCAGAGCGCATCGGACAACTCCCCCTCCGCGCCTGCTAGCGGGTAGATGGCGGCAGTATTCACAATCCCGTCGATGCCGCCGAATCGGAGGACGGTGAATCTTATCGCTTCTGCAAGACTCTGAGATGAGCCGAGATCAACGGCTGTGTGGGCAGTGAATTCAGGTGATCCCAGCGCGCCGGCTTCAGCCGCAACCTTGTTGGCACCCTCCACGTCGAAATCCGCGACGACGACGTGCGCGCCTTTTTTCGCAAGCAGGAGAGCAGTCTCCCGGCCGATACCACTGGCCCCGCCAATTATGAGAAAAATCCTCCTGCTGAACTCGGCTTCCGCAGGCATGCGTTGCAACTTGGCCTCTTCTAATGCCCAGTATTCGATGCGAAAAGCCTCTGCGCGTGGGAGGGCGACATAATTGTGGAACTCGGTGAACTGCTTGGACTGTTCTACTGTGCGAGCCTGGGGCAACGGATTTGGCGCTTTACCGTCCTCAAGCGCATTCGCTCCAGCCATGACATGAATGGCGTTGATGAAAAACTCGGTTGTGATGCGCGCCTCTTTCTTGTTTTTGCCGAAGCCGAACAGCCCTAATCCGGGAATGATTACCACCGATGGATTGGAGTCGCGGAGCGGCGGAGAATCCGGCTTTGCGTGCGCCTCGTAGTACTGCTGGTATGAGGTGCGGTACTGGAGGACTTGACTCTGAATGCCATCCTTTAGAGTTGCCACTGTTCCTTTGGCAGGGTCCCAGTCCAAGAACATTGGACAGACGCGTGTTCTCAGGAAGTGATCCGGGCAACTTGTCCCAAGCCTGGCCAGCTCTTTCGACCATTTTGACCCTGCAAAGGTCAAGGCGTCCGAGTCGTCAGAATAGTGAGCGATCACGCGTCGATTCGATGACAGAGCTCCGCGAAGCGTGGGTAGAATCTGAGGGACGATGGTTTGGCGATCTTGAACCGGCGCGGAGTCAAGCCCACCGAACAGGGTCCCCTTCTTTGCCTGGTGCCGCTCAATGAATTCACCCATCTGGTCGATGATATGAATCGAGTTCAGGTAGCACTCGCGTTGTGTAATGCCCCAGGTGAAAAGCCCGTGGCCGCCAAGAACCATTCCGTCGGTACCAGGGTTGTCCTGTACCGCCCTTTCGATTCGCAGGGCAAGATCGAATCCCGGACGTTGCCAGGGAACCCAGACGATCTTGTGGCCAAATATTCGGTTGAATTCATCGAGTTTACTTTTGCCGTTGGCACTTGCGGCCAGCGCGATCGCCCAGTCAGGGTGCAGATGGTCGACATGGGGAAACGGCAAAAAGGCATGTAAGGGTGTGTCGATGGATGCCGCAACACGGCTTTCGCCAAACGCCGCCAACGGATAGTAACCGACCATCTCATCTTCGTGCTGTTCGCCACGGTAAAGACCTTTGAGTTCTTCCAAACGATCCAGATAAAGCAGGGCAAAGCCTGCTTCCGTGATTGAGCCAATATCCCCGCCGCTTCCTTTGACCGCGAGTACTCGCACGCTCTTGCCGCTGAATGGATCAGGGAGTTCCATCTTGGAACTCGTGTTGCCTCCACCGAAGTTTGTGATGCGCAAGTCTCGACCCAACAGGTTCGACCGGTAACGCAGCATGGCCAACTGGTTTGAGGCGATCTTTTTCGCGTATTCTTCATTCCACAAATCCTTCAGCCGGCTAGTTTCTTTGATTTCAGGCATAGGTCACCTCGCTGTAGTGCTGGAAGCGCTTAGCCTGTTCGTCCCATCGGCCAGGATCAATGGGATTGAACACCTCGGTTGGAAAAGACCGATCGACGATTGCGCGAACTTCCTGGAGTGAACCGGCGGCGCCGGTAGCCAGAATCTGGACCGCCACGTTGCCTAAAGCGGTGGTTTCCGCGGGACCAGCCAACACCCTTAGGCCAGTGGCGTCAGCAGTGAATTGGTTCAGGAGGCGATTCTTCGACCCGCCGCCGATGACCCGAATCTGTTCGATGCGCTTTCCGCAAAGCCGTTCGAGGCTCCGGAGAACCCCACGATACTTCAATGCCAGGCTCTCCAACACGCAACGCACGTAGGCACCCGGACTCGATGCTGTCGGCTGATTCGTCCTCTTACAGAAATCGTCGATAGCCGCAGGCATATTAGTCACCCGCAGGAAAGACTCGTCGTCAGGATCTACCAAATGTGCGAAGGCTGGCTCGCGCGCTGCTAGTTCGACAAGTTCGCGATAATCGGTGTTCTGGCCCTGTGTGCGCCACCAATTCCTGCAGCCCTGAAGCATCCAGAGTCCCATCACGTTCTTCAGTAGGCGTGTCGTTCCATTCACTCCACCCTCGTTTGTGAAGTTGAGCTTGAGAGCTTCAGGAGTCACAATGGGTGTGTCAAGTTCGGTGCCGATAAGAGACCAAGTTCCAGAACTGAGGAATGCAGTGCCATCGCGAGCTGTGATCGCAGCAACAGCCGAGCCGGTGTCATGGCAGGCGGGAGCAATTACCGGCGTTCGAGCAAAAGAAGAATTCTGCGCTATAGAAGGCCGCAGCGTTCCGATGATCGAGCCTGGCTCGATGATGGATGCCGGGAGTTCAGGACGAAGCCCAACCTTGCGCATGAGATCCGTTGCCCAATTGCGGCGGAAAGGGTCAACGAGCTGAGTTGTGGTTGCGTTCGTGAATTCGCAAACGACATTTCCGGTCAGCCAGTAATTGAAGAGGTCCGGGATGGTAACCAGTTGCTTGGCTGCCGCAAGTATGGCGGGAGTCTCTCGCTGCGCAGCGTAGAGCTGGAAGAGAGTGTTGATGGGCATGAATTGAATGCCCGTCGCCGCGTAGATCTCCTCCTTGGATACTGTTCGAAAAACGTCTTCCATTATTCCCTGCGTGCGGCGGTCGCGATAGTGATACGGATTCTGAAGTAGCTCTCCACGTTCACCGAGCAAGGCGTAGTCCACGCCCCACGCGTCCACCCCGATACCCGCCGGTTCCATCTCCTCCACGCCGGCCAGCGCCTTGCGCACTTCGAACCAGAGACGTGGGGCGTCCCAATGAAGCGAACCCCCGTATTCGACGGGCTCATTGGGGAAGCGGTGGACTTCTTCAATCGTGAGAATTCCCGACTGCAGATGGGCAAGAACTGCACGTCCGCTTTCCGCTCCGAAATCGAAAGCTAGATAAGGTTTGGAGCGAAGGTTAGGCATAAGATGAAACGTTGTGGGCGTTTTTCGCTGCCCGTTCTTTCGTGACGCGCTCGAGGTAGCCGCTCTGCCGGAATGCCTCCAAAGGATCTTTCGGCAAGCCCTTGGAAATCTTCCAGTCTTGGATGGCCGGGCGCACATCGGTCGCAAAAGCGTCTTGCAGAAGCGACTCTGCTTGGACTAGACCGCAGTTCTTCTGGGCCGTAGCAAGTTTCTTGACGTCCACTAGTGCCGCCTTGGCAAAGAGTTGCTGAGCCATCGCCACGGTCTGAATCATGGCCTCGATCTTGCCTTTGAGATTATGGCTTTGATCCACCATATAAGCGATGTCAGCTCGCTGACCAGTCTCCCATTCGAAGAAATGGATTTCGTGGAAGATACGGAAAACCTGATATGGATCGATCGATCCCATCGTCAAGTCGTCGTCGGCGTAGCGACGGTCGTTGAAGTGGAACCCCCCGAGCATGTCTTCAGAAAGTAGCCAGGCCACGATTTGCTCAATGTTCTGCGCAGCATAGTGATGCCCGGTATCAACAAGGACTTTCGCTTGTGGACCGGCGGCGCGCGAGAGGAGGAGCGCCATGCCCCAGTCGGCGATGTCCGTGTGATAAAAGGCCGGTTCGAAGGGTTTGTACTCAACGAGCAATCGTTGTTCTGGCGACAGCTCTCGATGCGATTCCTTCAGCGCTTCAGCAAACCATTTCTTGCGCTGTCGGATGTTCGCCGTCCCGGGATAGTTCGAACCGTCCGCAAACCAAAGCGATATGTCCCTGCTCTGGAGGCGCTTCGCGATTTCGATGCTGTCTTTTGTGTGCTGCAAGGCGCGCCGGCGGACGGAGCTATCCGGATTTGCGAACGATCCGTACTTGTATTCCTGATCCTGAAAAAGATTGGGATTAATGGACCCTGGCGCAACTCCATAGCGGCCGGCGAAACGCCTGATTTCATCAGTGCTTTGTACGCCTTGCGGACAATCCCACAGCACATGCAAAGCTACCGTCGGGCAGACTCCTGTGAGGAGGTGCACTTGACCCGCATCGCTAAACTTCTCCTCGGTAGTGGTGGCGGCCGCCGGTTGAATGAATTTCCCGAAACGAGTTCCTGTATTGGCGAAGCCCCAGGATGGAAGTTCGATGCGAAATGTCTCAAGCGCAGCAAAAACTTTGTCACTCGCGGGTGCGTCCATGCGAACCTCTCTTGGGAGCGGAAGATTACAATCGTTTCGCGTGGCCGTCATGGTTTTCCTTGGCAAATTCAATCGTTTTGCAATGCGAAATGAAAACCAATGCCCACGAAATGGTCCAATAGGTCCCAACGCCAAGACATTTGCGGTGCACCCAAGACCAAAACAAGAACCCAAGTTGCGACGCGCAAACGCGGTGCTTGATTTCGCTTTGCAGAATCCTGGTGACACATCCAAATGCCGGGAAGCAATTTGTGCTTGTAATTCCACGCTTCTGACAGCTTATAGATTTTGGGGGAGTTCGTGAAGAGGTGGCCGCCACGCGCATCAAAGCGTTTCCACTCAGCTTTCTTGGGGCATGGCGGTTCTCAACCGGCAGGCACGGAACTGCGTCTGCCCGTGCCGTTCCACGGGATGGCCACAACTCAAAATTTCGCTTTGCAAAATGGACAGAATAAATCATGATGTCCCCGCTATATGAGCTCCTCCCTCCAGGCTCGGGACCGCTACCTGGTCAAATCCCTTGTCCACTCCTCTCAGTTGTTGAGCGCGTTTCACTCTCCAGGGGAAGCTCTGCCGCTGAAAGAAATCTGTGCGCGATGTGGCCTGCCGAAGACCATGGCATTTCGTCTTCTCTATACGCTCGAGAAATGCGGGATGATCGATAAGGTCGGGCAGAATCTCTATCAATCACGTATACGACCGTGGAGGCAGAGACTCTACCGGTTAGGATACGCGGCCCAAGGTACTGATTATCAGTTTTCCCGGGAAGTGACGGAGGGTTTGCAACGAGCCGCAGCCGCAGAGGGAATCGAACTGATCTGCCTCGATAACCGCTACAGCGCCAAGATTGCTCAGCGCAACGCCGACTTGCTGGTGCGCGAAAAAGTCGACTTGGCGATCGAATTTCAGACCAACGAAGAGGTCGCGCCAATCGTAGCGGCCAAATATCGCGAGGCTGGCATTCCGATGATCGCGATTGATATTCCTCATCCCGGGGCTACGTATTATGGCGCGAATAATTATGAGGCTGGATTGATTGGCGGGCGTTACTTGGGCCGCTGGGTCAAGGAGCTCTGGCACTCAGAAGTGGACGAGATTCTCTTGCTCGAACTGAAACGCGCTGGAAATGTTCCCCACATGCGATTGTCGGGATTGCTGGTGGGAATCAACCTAGTGCTGCCGAGCGCGGCGAGCTGCCGCGTGACTTATCTGGAAGGCGACGGTGAACTTGGGCCCAGCTTTGAGGCCGTGCGCAAACACGTGCGTTTTTCACACTCCCGGCATGTGCTTGTTGGGGCCATCAACGACCCGAGCGCACTTGGTGCCCTGCGTGCCTTTCAGGAAGCGGGCCGGACGGAGAACTGCGTGGTTATGGGACAGAATGCGTCGCCGGAAGGACGAACGGAACTCCGTCAGCCGAAAACTCGATTTGTTGGTTCCGTGGCTTACTTCCCCGAGCGCTACGGTGAGAGCCTGATTCGAGTCAGTCTCGACATCCTCAACCAGCGCCCGGTGCCCCCCGCGGTTTTCGTGGAACATAAGCTGATCACCCCGGCTTCCGTAGATCATTACTATCCCAACGACGCTCTGGCACAGCTAGTCCGAACAGAACCTCACGACGGTTCCCATCAACACCTGACGCACTGAGAAAGAGCTGGCCTTCGGCCAAATGCGGAGTTGGCATTCCCCGGCACAGATTAGGTTCCTCGGGAGGGAGCTTGTTTCTACACTGCAAAACAGCAAGCGGCCCGCAGGCGCACTGGCGGCATTGAAATAAAGCTCAAATTGACCGCTGAATTCCTTGCCCAATAGCGATTTGGCGGCCATCCCTTCCGGCAGGTTCTCGGTTTTTCATAGCGAAATTTCGAGAGTTTGCCTGTTGGAAGTTGACGATACGTGCGCCCAATGGGAGCATCCGCGCCAAGTACACGGCGACGACCGCGCGGGGCAGGAGCAGGTTCCGAGATCCTGATTTCGGAATTGCTGTCAAGTTTCACAAAGTTTGGGGTGGCACTTGGAGGAAAAAACCATGTCCGCGACAACGCGTATTCTCTTTCTGTGCTTATTGTTCATTTCGGCGACGGGACTTCTTTACGGCCAAGGCGGCGCGAACGGTACCATCCTAGGGACCGTAACCGATAGTTCGGGCGCTGTTGTGGTGAACGCCGAGGTTGAAGTGACTAACACGGCGACCAATATCACTAACCGTACGCAAACGACGTCTTCAGGCGACTTCACCGTACCGTTCTTGCCTCCCGGAATCTATCGGATCACTGTGCAAGCCCTGGGTTTCCAGAAATCAGTAACCGACGGCGTGACCCTGGTGGTAGCGCAGCAGGAGCGTGTAAACGTAACCCTGAAGCCCGGCGCGGTCACAGAAAGCGTCGAAGTTCAAGCAGGTGCCTTGACGCTTGACACCGATACCTCGGCAGTGTCGCAGATCGTGACGCAACAACAAGTAGATCAGCTACCACTGAATGGCCGCAATTTTGTTAGTCTCCTTTTCATTGGCGCGGGCGCGGTTCAGACCAATGGGGAACAAGGTCAAATGCGCCAGGGCGAAGGCAACGCCATCAGCATCAATGGTGGCCGCCCCACGTCGAATAACTACACCCTCGATGGCCTGGTCAATACGGACACAGCACTCAATACTCCGGCTGTGATTCTGTCGCAAGATGCCATCCAGGAGTTCAGGATTCAGAGCGAAACCTATTCAGCAGAGTACGGCTTTAGCGCCAACCAGGTGAACATCGTCACCAAGAGTGGCACGAACCAGTTGCAAGGCACGGCATTCGAGTTTCTCAGGAATGACGCATTTGACGCCAAGGCTCCCTTTCAAAAAGCCCTGCCGAAATTGCGTCAGAATCAGTTTGGTTTCGTTCTCGGAGGTCCGATCTATGTTCCCAAGGTTTACGACGGGCGGAACAAGACGTTTTTCTTGGCCAATTACGAAGGGTGGAGGATCCGCAGCGGCTTTGACCAGAGCAATTTTACCGTTCCCGACCTCGCTCAATTGAGCGGCGATTTTTCCTCGTCAGGTCTGGCACTCCCGACGCAAGCTGGTGGTACTTGTATCCCCACCCCTGCGACTGCCTGCATGCCGATTGACCCGACTACTGGCCAGGCATTCACCAATAACAAAATCCCCGCTACCCGATTCTCGACTCTCGCGCAACAGGCGTTTGCCCTGAAGATGTTTCCGGCTCCGAACTGTGTCGGCTGTGGCGGTGCCGGCTTCAACTACCGCTTGGCCGTCACGTTACCGCAAACCACCAACCAGCAGACCTACCGGTTGGATCAGGAGTTGCGTCGCCTCGGCAAAGTGTTCTTCCGCTATACCAAAGCATCCTACAACAATGAGAACATCAACGGCTCCATTACCGTTCCCTACGGCGTTGGCGTGTTCGACGAAAATGCCGAGACCTGGATGATTTCTCACACCAAGAACATCGGGTCTCGCGTGGTCAACAACTTTCGTTTCGGGCGCTTGGAGCCTATTGCGATCCAGGGAGGAATGCCCATAGCGCCAGCCGAGGTCTCGGCTTTGGGCATCACCGGCGTATACCCGAATTTGCCGTCCTATGCGCGCCTGTTTCCAACGATTAGCTTGGGGTCTCCTTACGCGTCGGTGGGCAGTCAAGGCAACGACACCACCACCAGCGACATTCCAACCTGGCAGTTTTCAGATACGGTGACGGTCATTCGGGGGCGGCACACCTTTAGCAGCGGATTCGATTACCGCCGGTGGCTCCAGAAACGCGATTTGTCCGCAGACTTTCTTGGAGACTTTGGCTATTCAAATGACCTTATTCTTAGCAACGGAGCGAGCGGCGCGAACGGGTGCGAGACACAGTTTTGTGGCACCGGCAACGCGATTGCCGACTTCCTGCTGGGTTACTACAACAGCGCTTCGACGTTCCAACCGGGGCCGTTTAGCCCGACCAACGTGGCAGGCAACCTGAACCAGTATCGATTCATGTATTTCGCCCCGTTCGTGCAAGATGACTTCAAAGTCAGGAACCGCCTTACATTGAATCTCGGTCTTCGCTGGGACTATCGTTCAGTGCCCACCGAGCAAAGCAACAAGATGTTCTGGGTGGACGTGGCTAATCCGCAGGGCGGATTGTGCTATGCCGACAAAGGACTGGGAACGACGACCGTACAGAGCCTGGGAGGCCCTATCGCTCCTTCCGGAAACGGTTTTTATAGGTATTGCGGCCGTCCCAATCCGGCGGACGGTTCCAAGAAGCCGTTCGCTCCGCGTATAGGGCTGGCCTATCGTTTGAGTGGTAAGACTGTGGTTCGCGGCGGCTACGGTATTTTCTTTGATTCGTTCGAAACCCGCGAGATTGACGACTCCGGTGACATCTACCCGTTCGTCGTCCGGGTTAACGATACTCCGACGTCCGATCTCACGCTTCCCAAGTTGACCGAGCAAATGTTTCCCCCGGTTCCACTGCATCAGGTCAGTCCGGCAGACGGGGGCCAGTTCTTTGCTGTGATCATCTCCGAGCACCCGCATAACCCGTATGTTCAGCAGTGGTCCTTCTCGGTCGAGCGTGAGCTGGCGCGGAACACGACCCTCGAGGCCAACTATGTGGGGAACAAAGGTACGCACCTTCTGAACCGCATCAATATCGGCCAGGGGCCTCCGCCTCCCGATCCCACCGCGTGCGATCCGCTGACCGGAGGCAGTCCAAACAACGTCGCAGCCAACTGTCTCTTCTCTCAGAGGAAGCCATACGCTAACTTCAACAGCATCCTGGGCTTTCTGGATAGTGAATACAACGGCTATTCGAGCTATAACGCGGGAAACCTGAAACTTGAGCACCGCTCGAGCTCCATGGCTCTGCTCGCGGTTTACACCTGGTCAAAGAGTCTCGACGACAAGTCCGCGGCTGCCGGTGTGGGGTCGACCAACGCTTTCGCCGGCCACATGGACGATCTCAAGCCCCGGCTAGACTACGGTCCTTCGGACTTCGATGTAGACCATCGGTTCGTCACGAGTTTGGTGTATCAGCTGCCATTGGGGCGCGGCAAGCGCTTTGGCAGCGGCATCAACAAAGGGCTTGATCTGGCGCTTGGAGGATGGCAGCTGACCACGATCACCACGTTCCAGCGCGGCTTCCCGTTCTCCATTCTCTGCAACAACAATCTGCTGGTTTTGACCACTTTCACCAATCGCTGCAACGTAATCGGTAATCCGTATCCCAGTGGATTTCAAAAGGACGTCAATCATTGGTTCAACAATACGATATCCACGGACTCGAACCCGGCGGCAACAGCCAGCTGTGTGGCCGCAAACTTGTCGGGCGTAGCCTTCTGTCAGCCTCTTGCGGGGCAGTTCGGCCATAGCGGTCGAGACATTCTGCGCGGCCCCGGAATCAACAACTGGGATATGGGCCTGGGCAAGGATTTTAAGTTCACCGACAGGGTCGCGTTCCAGTTCCGGACCGAGGCATTCAACGTGTTTAATCATCATCAGTATGGATTCGATCCGTTCACCAGCACCGGAATCGGGGCACCCGTGGGAGATAACCCGAACGATCCTGGCTTCGGTGCTGTTCTGGCAGCACGTCCGGGACGAATTCTCCAGCTCGGAGCCAAAGTCATCTTCTAACATTTGAAGCAGGCCCGCTACCGCCAAGGCGGTGGCGGACAGCTCTTTCCGAATTCTGTCAAGCCCGGAAGGGCTTGGCGTCTCTGCTGGACAGAATCAGCCATTGGAAGCCAGGCACGGTAGTGTGGCTCCTCCAGCATGCGCTACACTGCAGGCAACGAGGTGGGCAGTGAAAAGGCTCCTTATCGGGCTCGCCGTGTTCGCTCTTACGGTTCTTATGCGCGTGTTCGGGCAACCCCAACAGGAAGATAGTGCACAACGTTACGCAACCGAAGGGCAGGCGGCATTAACTCGAGGGCACTACCAGGATGCGGAGAAGGCCTACGCGAAGCTCCGAGAACTACAGCCTGCCGTCGCCGAAGTGCACGCCAATCTTGGCTTGATCTATTTCAAGCAGGGCAAGTTCGAGGACGCCGTCCATGCACTGCGTCAGGCGCTGAAGCTCAAGCCCACATTGACAAAGTCGGACAACTTGCTGGGCATGTCGCTTTCCGAACTGGGCCGGTACGAAGAAGCCCTGCCGAGCCTCCGGAAGTGCTTTCCCCGTTTGAGCGAGCCCGAAATCAAGCGCCTGTGCGGGCTGGAGCTGCTGCGTGCCTACACAGGTCTGAAACGCGACAAGAATGCCGTTGACGTCGCCATGGAACTCGACCGGCTCTACGCCGAGGATCCCGAGATTCTGTACCAAACCGGTAAGATCTACGGCAATTTCGCGTTCCTCACCATGCGGAAGCTTGCCGAAGTGGCCCCCAATTCCCTGTGGCGGCATCTGGCAGCGGGCGAGGCTCAGGAGAGCCGGGGCTCCTATGATCAGGCGATTCAGGAATACCGGGAAGTGCTCAGGCTCGAACCAAGCCGCCCCGGGATGCATTACCGGATCGGCCGCACGCTGCTCTCTCGCTATTGGCAGCGGCATTTGCCGGACGACACGGCCGAAGCGCAGAAGGAGTTCGAGTGGGAGCTGCAGTTATTCCCAAGCAACGCCAACGCTGCGTATGAACTAGGCGAACTGCACCGCAGCGCACGACACACAGACGAAGCCGAGAAGTACTTCGAGCAGGCGCTCGAGTATTATCCGGGCTTTGCCGAGGCACACTTGGGATTGGCGGCCGTACTCGTGGAGAAGAAGGAGACAGAACAAGCCCTGGTCCACGCCCAAAAGGCGGTTGCCGCAAATCCGGAGAATGAAGTTGGCTGGTATCGTCTGGCGCAGATCCAGAAGGCCTTGGGTAACACCGCGGAGCAGGAGAAGGCCATCGCGGAGTACCGGCGCCTGCACGAGGAAGCGGCGCGGCAGAAGGGCATCGAACCTCGAGGCTCCCCGTTCTCTTCTCCGTCAGAAGTGACCAGGCAGACGGCCGATCCATCTTCTGACCACTATTGACCTCTGCATAAATAATGCAATGGATCAGGACAAAAAATTAGAGAGATCGGATTGCAGGATGCAGCCACGCAGTTTTTCTCGAGAGGTTCGCACCCTGTTGATCGAGCGGATGACGTCTTTC
>Ga0209804_1000104_pt1 | contig 71632 bp, 59 predicted proteins | sample GraSoiAngelo_139_FD_185896 | JGI IMG/M metagenome (GOLD analysis project Ga0209804, IMG submission 185896) | Grasslands soil microbial communities from the Angelo Coastal Reserve, California, USA - 14_0929_12_20cm (SPAdes) (version 2) | ecosystem: Environmental > Terrestrial > Soil > Grasslands ... | reverse complement strand
CGATAGCAGAAGCGCTGGCCCCGTGTCAGGGAAGTCTGGCTTCCAGACGCTTCCAGAAGGGACTCGCGCACCAGCCACAGCTCTGTTTGTCCGGCTCACCTCAACCGTCCTGTTTACCTCAACCGCTATTCCGTTTATTTCTACGAGCTTGCCGGTTGAGAAATCTTTGTTGGCCGCTTTAGCTGCCGTGCATTGTCCGGGTTCCGCCTGCGGGCGACAGTGGCTGGTGAAAGGAGGCTGTTATGGCGAGCTACTTGATCGATTATTGCAAGCAGGTTGATCCCGTTCTGCTGAAGGTAGGCAAGGACGGAAAGCAGTCGTTCTCGGGGGCGATGCGCCGACAAGAAAGCTTCACGGCAATCGTGGAAAAGCGGGCCTTGCTCTGGCTGGCGGAGCGGACTCCGGCATGGCTCAGCTCAGATCACCTGACATTACTGGGCTTCGGGGCGCAGTTGCTGGCCGGCGCAGGGTACGCTCTGGCTCGCTGGAACCGCTATGCGCTCTTCGTTGTCATTGCTGCGCTGGTGTTGAACTGGCTGGGCGACAGCCTGGATGGCACGCTGGCGCGTTATCGGCAGCAGCAACGTCCGCAGTACGGCTTCTATGTCGACCATATGGTGGACAGCATTGGTGCCCTGACCTTAATGGGGGGCTTGGCCGTCTCAGGATTTATGCATCCGGTGATTGCCATCGCCTTATTGATCGGTTTTCTGCTGCTTTCTATTCAGTCCTATCTCGCCACCTACACGCTGAGAGAGTTCCGGCTTTCCTTCTGGCGCTTCGGGCCAACGGAACTGCGTATTCTGCTGGCGATCGGGAGCATCGCGTTGTTCTTCCGGCCAGTTGTTCAAATCTTCGGAAAGCGCCATCGGCTGTTCGATGTCGGTGGAGTGATCGGTGTGATCGGCATGGGTGTGATGCTGGTCGTGTGGACCGCTCAGAACATACACAAGCTCTATACCCAGGAGAGAATTCGATGAGCGGGCGAACAACGGCAGCACGATGGTTAAAGTTCAACGCGGTGGGTGGGATCGGAATGCTTGTGCAACTGGGCACGCTCGCGGCGCTGACGAACGGGTTGCGTGTGAATTACCTCCTTGCCACGGCCCTGGCTGTGGAAGCCGCTGTGATCCATAACTTCTTGTGGCACGAGCGCTTTACCTGGGCAGACCGAGTGCACATTTCAGCCCACGAAAGCGTAATCCGGTTTTTGAAATTTACTCTGACCACCGGCTTGTTTTCGATTCTAGGAAACGTTGCGTTGATGTGGTTGTTCGCAGGCATGATTGGCTTGCCATACGTTGCAGCGAACCTCATCACGATGGTTATCTGTTCGACAGCCAATTTTCTGGTGAGTGATTGGTTCGTTTTTCGCAGGCTGGAGACCAGGGTCTATTATGGAGTGTTGGGACGGCTGTTGTGACGCCAACGGAAATTGGTTACCGAACGTTACGCGGGTAATTGCGAAACGGACGGCGCGAGCGCCGCCACCGGCTGCGGTTTGGCCAGTCCGAGAGAAACCAACGCGTTTGTCGCAGCGTCTGTGCCCGAGCGGACACAATCAGGAACACCAATGCCGCGATAGGCGTTGCCAGCAAGAAAGAGACCGGGAAGCTGGGCCAGCAGACGTTCGATGCGATTGAGGCGTTCCAGGTGTCCGACCCCATATTGGGCCATGGCGCTTTGCCATCGGTGCACCCGATAGAAGAGAGGTTCAGCCTGCAGGCCGAGGATCTCGCCAAGTTCCTTTCGAACGGCGGCTATGATTTCCGCATCGGGCCATGCGAGCGCTGCCTCGTTGCGTCTCCCCCCGACGAAGCATCGCAGCAGCGCACGATCTTCGGAAGTGCGATGCGGAAATTTATTGTGGACGAAGGTGCAGGCCAACATGCGCTTGCCTTCGCTCCTTGGGACAAGGAACCCGAAGCCGGGCGGAAGAGCAGCGCGCACTTTCTGATCGTAAGCGAGATTTACGGTAATCGAAGAAGTGTAGGCGATGCCCTTGAGTTCGGCGGCCAGTTCGCGGCTGGCGATTTCCAAAAGGGCTGCGGTTGTGTGCGCCGGGATGGCGAGAATGACGGCATCGAAATGATCTGACTGATACCCAGCCGAGAGGGTCCAACCATTGTCTTGCGCTTGCACCGAGCTCACCGGTGAGCTGGTGATGAGCGCCGATGAATTCAGCCGGCTGACGATGGCATCAACTATCTGCTGCATGCCGTTCTTTAAGGAAGTAAAGAGCGGACGAACGGGCCCCTTCGCCTCAGTCATCTTCTTTCGGGAAGTCAGCATCGCTCGGCCAAGACTCCCGTGCTTCGCCTCCATATCGGCAAACTTTGGGAGCACCGCGCGCACGCTGAGATATGCCGCTTCACCACCGTACACGCCAGAGAGAAGGGGATCGGCAAGGCGGTCCACCACTTCGGCTCCGTAGTGGCGCTCGACGAGTGCGGCAACACTTTCATCGCCATTAGCTTTGTGCGGCGGATGAAACCACTCGCGCGCCATGCGCAGCTTCGTGCTCACGGAAAAAAGCGGAGAAAAAAGCGTGGGCAGGATCTTGGTGGGAACCATGAACATCAGGCCGTCTGGCATCTCCACCAGCCTGCCATTCACCATGATGTAAGTTTTGCGGTCTGCATCATTGGAACCGATGAGTTGTTCGGCGAGGCCGAGTTGCCGGCAGAGATCAATTGCCCAAGGCTTTTCCGTTAGGAAAGAATCCGGGCCGGCCTCGATGAGACAGCCCCCCATGTGCTCTGTGGCGAGCACACCCCCCAGTCGTGGGGAGCCTTCGAAAAGAACGTACTCCAACGGGATACCCGAGCACCGGTTCCGTTCGAGCGCGAAGGCTGCGCTCAGGCCGGAGATTCCGCCGCCGATGATGGCGATGCGTTTCATGGATCTGGGGGGTGCCGCCTCTACGGAGCTTGTTCCATCTCCCCGGTTTACCCAGCGCTCACGCGCGGGGCTAAGGAATGTCGCCCTGCCGGGCTGCGCTCAGCCCGCTCTGCAGAATGTCCCTCCACGGCTGCAGGTTTTGCAATTGCTGTCTAAACTGACTTCTCCCCGGCTACTCGTCCCCGCGAAACGGATGTCGTCTGCTCACGAGCGCATTGCACGCAGTTGCCCCGTTCGTGACTGTGCTACGTCGGCAAGGGCGGCGATCAGAGTCGGAGAATCGTTCAGCGATTCGGCGCGCCAGAGGCGCATACCTTGTTTCTCCGCAAACTGCTTAAAGGCAATGTCGATGTCATAAAGAATCTCAACGTGATCGCAGAGAAAGCCAACCGGTTGAATGAAGACCCCGCGATGTCCGTGCTGCTTCAGGGACAGGATTGTGTTTTCTACCGTGGGGCCGATCCAGGTGCCACCGGACATCCCCTGGCTCTGGAAGGCAAAAGTCCAGTCACGGGTGGGAACTGCCGCCTTGTTCGCTACCAGGTTCGCAGTTTCGTGAGCCTGCTCCCGGTAGGGATCGCCGTCCGTGATGGTGCGTTCTGGGACGCTGTGGGCAGTGAAGATGATGGGAACCTTCATGCCCGCTTCCGCACACACGCGAGTCCAGCCGGCGGTGAGCTTCTCGGCAAAAGCTTGGATCAGCAACGGGTGGTCGTGCCAGGATTCCACAAAATCCAGCGAGAACGGCGCGCCCTTTTCGCCTATGGCGGCACGGCGGTAGAGTCCCACGCTGGTACGAGAATTTTGCGGTGCCATGCAAATAGCCACCGCGCGTTGCACGCCGTCTTTGGCCATGGTGCGGACCACGTCGGGAATATAAGGATTCCAGTTACGCATGCCGACATAGACCGGCAATCCGAGGTTTTCAGCCAACAGTGCTCCCTGGCGGAAGGTGATTTCCTGAAGCGGGGAGCGGCCAATGAGACCATAACGGTGTTTGACCTCATCGATCACTTGATCCGGGACAGGGCGGCCGCCCGTCACGCCGCGCAGAAATTCCGCAATGCCGTCCACGGATTCGGGGCTGCCGTGGGCAAGCAGGAGGATGGCGGCTTTGTCAGCGTCAGCCAGATTCAACTCCCGTTTTAGATCCGTGTGCGTGGGTCTCCGACCCGCCTCCACCCGTTCTCAACTCTCACACATCTTAACTAACGGGACGCGGCAGACGTCCTCGTCGAGTACTCGTGCACGAAGGCTGCCAGCGCCTTCACGTTTTCTACCGGCGTCTCTGGCAGAATCCCGTGGCCCAGATTAAAGATATGCCCTGCCCGGCCGTTGGCCCGCCGCAAGACGTCTTCCGCACGCACCCGAATTTCTTTCCAGTCGGCGAACAAAACAACCGGATCAAGGTTTCCCTGCACAGCTCCTTTAAATCCCATGCTGCGCCACGCATCGTCGAGCGAGATCCGCCAGTCAACCCCAATGACCTCGGCCCCCGTTTCTTTCATCGCGGGCAGCAGCGCCGCCATGTCTGTGCCAAAGTAAATGATGGGGGCACCGGTTTGCTGAAGTTTTTTGACCAGCTCGGCGGTGCGCGGCAAGACGTAACGACGATAGTCCTCCGGATTGAGGCAGCCGACCCAGCTATCGAATACTTGAACGGCATCAGCGCCGGCGCGCACCTGTTCGCTCGCATATTCGGAAGTCACCGCAACCAGCTTGCGCATTAGCTCGTCCCATGCGGCCGGCGAGTTGTACATCATTTTCTTGGTCTGGATGTAGTTGCGCGATGCCCCGCCCTCAACCATGTAGCTGGCGAGTGTAAAAGGAGCGCCGCAAAAACCAATTACCGGCAGGCGCGATCCAAAATGCCGGCTTACCAGCCGGACAGCCTGAGCTACGTAGCCCAGATCGCCTGCACGATCGATGCGCAGCTTGTCGACGTCTGCGGAGGTGCTCACCGTCTTATCGATCTTGGGGCCCTCCCCGGCAGCAAAGTGAAATGGAATGCCCATGACCTCGAGGGGCAGCAGGAGGTCTGCGAAAATAATCGCGGCATCGACGCCTAAGGCCTCCACCGCCGTAACGGTGACCTCAGCCGCCAGCTCCGGTTTCTTGCAGATCTCGATTAATGAGTGCTTCTTGCGGACTGTACGGTACTCGGCCATGTAGCGTCCGGCCTGGCGCATGAACCACACAGGCGTGACCTCGACCGGCAGGGCCTTGCAGGCCCGCACGAAGCTCGATTGGGAGGCAGACATGAATCTTTCAATTTAGCATTTTTGAGGGCGAGCGTGCCCGATCCGGCCTGCTTTAACGGGCGTAATAGCCGGAACGGTGGAAAAGATGGAACTTCTTGGGACCAAGCACGCTCAGGCGATGAAATAGCCCGTCCGGTCCTTGGTTGGCAGGTTTGTACCCGATGGCGTACTGGCTGCGTAGCTCTTTGGCGATTTTGGAAAAGGCGCTGGCCACATCGCTTTGGCTGTCAGCCCGCAGCAGGCGTCCGCCGGTGGCTTCAGCAAGGTGCCTCATAGAGCGGTCGCCCTCTTCCGCCAGGCTGATGGTGTACTCGGGATTCGTACTCAGGACGTAGACCACCGCCTCGACGCGCAGCGCACGTTCCACAGCTTGCTGCAAACCTATGCGGCTGTGATTATCTTCTCCGTCGGTGATCAGGATGATGGCCCGGCGGGAGGGTTGATTGTCCTTGACGTGCATCAGCTCTTGGCAGGCCACGGAGACGCCGTCATAAACGGCAGTTTCGCCTTCAGGTTTAAGCTTTTTGAGGCCTGCCGACAGCAGATTCATATCCTCGGTGGCCGGTTGAGCAACGGTAACCTGCTGATTAAAACCAATCACGAGCGCGAGGTCGGAATCATGCCGCAGGACACGATGCAGGAATGCTGTAGCGGCTTTCTGCTCGAAACCGAAGCGGTGGATGATAGAACTGCTGGTATCAACGACCAGGGCTACCCGCAGAGGCAAGTCGGTTTGTGGCTGGAAATACGTGATCTTTTCGACCGGCCGATCGTTGTCGAGAATAGAAAGATCGCTTTCCGTCAAATTGTGGACGAAGTGTCCCCAGCGGTTGGTAACCGTGAGTACCAGATTCACCTCCTGTACTTCCTTGCTGACTGTGAACACCGGAGAACCGAGTGGTCCAGAGTTGCCGGCCAGCTGCGCGGGACAGGTAACAACCGAGAAACCGAGGACAAATAACAAAATCAATAGAGCAAGAGTCGTACGGTTGACCGCATCTGGGGAGAATCGCTCGGGTTGGCCGCTCCGGCACAATTCGCGGAATCCACAACGAGAGGCCTGATCTTGCATGGGCCGTCCTTTCCATCGGCTTTGGATGCCGCGCTTGCAAAGTTGTTTGCTTACACCATGAAGAGTCTTTGATCAGGAATTTACAATAGAAGCGAATGCCGCCGCGGCGCGTTTGGAGGCAAGCTTCATCCTGACGGGGCTGGTCGGAAGGCCCTACTCCCAGTGGTGCGGCGATTTGCCGAGGCTCGCCAACTCGCGGAGCGTCACCTTTTCGATGTTGAACTGGCCGTCCCCGTGATCTGGCGAAAGATTTGGCCTCGCCGGCTCTTACGCTTCGGCCCTGTCGGGAACCGGTCGCACGACCGCGAGACGAGCGTTGCGGCCTCCAGCTTCCCTCGATCGTGTCGCGACGACCAGCTTGTTGACTTACTCCCTTGACCGCCGACAGTCTCATCTTGTACCAGTTAAGGAGGGGTTTCCATCCTCGAACTTCCGGCACCGCTCGTCCCAGGTAATGGATTTCAGCGATTGTTCGCGGCTATACCCAGGAAAATCGATGCGAATGATGCCTAGTCCTCAGCCCCGCCGATTCCGCGCACGCGGGCGGGACGGGGCCGTCGTTTTTGGCCCATTCCCGGATTTCGTCGAGTTCGGTGAGGGCCGTGCTGTGGGTGAGCTGGTGGCCATTGTGTCTTCTCCATGAGCGGGTTTGCAGTTTACGATGCCGCGCGCACGACGTGTGAGGTTTCATTCAAGTGCGGGAAACAGAGCGCATCTCCTCGTTGCTCTGCTCATGCACAGGCGGGGGTGCCGTTGAGCAACTCGGAATCCGGCAAACGGAGAACCTGGTTTGGGTGGCTAGTTTGCGGCGGCAGAACGCGCCTGCTCGGAAGTGTCCATTACCACGCGATTTCTGCCGCGTTCTTTGGCGCGGTAGAGCGCCTGGTCGGCCGCTTTGATTACCTGGTCTACCAGGTGGTTCTTAGTACTCGGTTCCGCTACTCCGATGCTGACCGTAACGGAAACATTGCCACCGGGTCTCTGGAACGCTCTGCGGGCAGCCGCCCGGGAGCGCCTTTTGATGGCAATGCGGCGGCGATCGGAACCGCGCGGCGTCTTCCTGCGATCCCGGCCGCGCACCCGGAACCTGGACGCTGCAATGGTCTGGCGCAGGAATTCCAGGTGTTCCATGGCATCTCTGGCCGACTTACCCGGAAAGATGACAGAAAACTCCTCTCCTCCGCAACGATAGGCTTTTCCTCCGCCGGTCACCTTGGCCAGGCGGGAGGCCACCATGCGCAGCACCTCGTCGCCGATGTCGTGGCCAAAAGTGTCATTGAATCGCTTGAAATGGTCCACATCCACAACCGCAATCGCATAGTGTTCCCCTAGTTCCAGGACCGCCTGATTGAAAGCGCGGCGCGCCGGCAAGCCGGTGAGTTCATCGTGGTAGGCCATCAGGTACGAGGTCTCTACCACCGAGGCCACCAGCACCAGTGCGGCGGTTGCGAAATAAGCAGTTGCGGGTTTGCCGGTCCCGCCCAGTTGTAACGCCCTGGAGGTCAGCAGCAGAGCCCAGAAAAAACCGCTCTCGACCGGTTTCCGATAAAGCACAAACCGCAGAAGCAATACGCCCAAACACAACAGGAATGCCAGTACCCCCAGTTGTGGGATTTTGATCCACGCGGGCCAATGGCGATTGAGAAGAGTGCACTGAAGAAGGCGGGCCGCGGCAGCATGCTCGGGGCGGCAGACCAGCCCTAGGAAAACCGATTGCAGGAAAATCAACACAGAGCGCGATGCGACAGCGGGAGTCGTAAATCCCTTCTCGCGTATAAAGGCTAAAACTACGAAATTCAAGGGCAACAGAATGGAGATAGGCGCAAACCCCTTGTCCGCAACCCGAGGGGACAGGGCAATCGTCCGCTCACATAGCGCCAGTATCGTTAGAAGAAACAAAATCCGCGTGGAATGGAATCGCCACGCGAGAATCAGCCCGGCGGCGAAGCTAGCTAGGTAGTAAAAGATCACCACCGAGGCAGCAATCGAAGCGAGTTTGTAATCCAGCAGCACCAGTGTAAGCAGAAGAATGCTGCCCGGCACCAGGAATACCTTGATCGTTGTCTGATTCCAAAGATCCAATGAGAACTGATCTCCTTGTGGCCTAGTAATTTTCCTTAAGAATTGTCGCTGCGCTCACGAAGGCATTCAGAAGCCGGCCAGATGTGAGACTGGGCAAGCTACTGCCCTGAGCACGCCAACTGCCAGTCGACCGCCAAACCGTATCTTAGGGGCACCGCCTGTACCTCGGGTATGTACCAAAGGACATGACCCAAGCATCTCTCGGCAAGGACAACGCTCAAGCACGTTGGTTCCGATTCCCGCCGATGAGGAATTGAGATTCCGGCCCCCTTCTCGTTCAGTTCCAACCTGAGCCGATGTCGTCTGCCACGCTTCTCACCAAAGGACGTGGCCGGTCTCGTTTTTCCTTAGGGTACGGATCTCCAAGTTCGCTCAACTCCCGGCGCGACCCCAACCAAGCTCCGCGCAGAGTTTGTGATTTTTCTGATTTAAGCGATTTTTCCGGCAGGGAAGCTGCTGGTTTTCAGCATCACTCCGCGGCAGAAAACGAAAAAGTCCCAAACTCTCAGGTTGACAGAATTTGCAGAGAGGGTCCCAAGTCTGGCGGGGAGTTGCAAGGGTTGTCCATTCCAGTCGCGCTGGTTGTTTCATCTGCCAGAGTGAGACTTGCCACTCAGCGGGAACTGGTCAGGATTGTCTGTTCGGGGTCAACGAGAAGGCGCTTTAACCCTGGCAGCGCGTTCAACCGAAATGAGGTTTCGGGCCCGTCAGCAAAAATCCGCCCTAGAAAAACCCGCCGCTCGCCTGGCATTGCGGCATAGATAGGCACGGAGGTGATGAGTTCCTTCGGCGCATCCTTCTGCAGAATTGTGCCGGTGACGGCCATGGAGTTTCCCCTGGGAATCATTTTGACACCCTGCAATTCGAAACGAGGCAACGCTGTGCCGTTCACCCAGCCCTCATAAAACCAATCCAGCGACTTCCGGCCTTCGTATCTGTCTGACGGCGGCAAGTCCTCCGCAAGAACCTGCAGAAGCTGCCACGTGGTGATTGGTTTTCCCGCGTAGCGTTCCCGAACTTTGCGCACGGCGTGCACGAACGGTTCTAGGTCTTGATTGGGGGCCTGCCTCTTTTGCTTATCCGCAGCCCAGGAATCATTCAGGATGTGCCGCAGCATATGAAAGAGCCACGTTCCCCGTCCGTAGCTGATGGCTTCATATCCGTCGGGGAACTCCGACGAAGATAATCTCACGCCCAGTGTAACCGGGCCAGCATCCTTCAACACGGCGCCGGCTTTATTCTTGCGCCGCAAATCCTCACGGTATTTGTCCATGGCGAGCCGAAAATCGGCAGGATTTTCCGATTCCAGTAGCATCAGTGAACAGTAATTCGCCAAGCCTTCAAACAGCCACTGGTCACGGTAGCCCCTCCAGAAAACCAGATCCCCCCACCACTGGTGGGCCGTCTCATGCGCCGTGATCTGCCGGTTGAGAATTTCATGGGCGGTGCTGAGATGAAGATGGGATCTCTCCTCTGGGGTCAGGAAGGCGAAGCTGGAGAGGAAGACCAGGCCGGGCCAGCCTTGACTGATCGGGCCGGGCATTTGGGTCAACTGAAGAGTGCTGTAGGGAAAGGGTCCGAAGCGCTGGGAGAAAAACTCAGCAGCCCGCGCCGCGCTGTTGGCCACCGCTTGTGCGTTGCGGGCAGGCGAGGGTGGTGGCTGCGTCAAAACGACAGTCTGCGGAGGTCGCGGACGCACCGAGGGCAGCGTGGGGACTACGACAGCCTGGTTCTCGACCGTGGGAAAGGAGCGTTCGACACCCGCGGCGGCGTAGGTTTCAATTGTGGTATTTCCGGCTTGCGCGACCGCTTTCGTGTATCTGCCCAGGTTAAAACCGGCAAGCGGGATCGGACGTTCTGTAACCCACCGGCTTGCCTGGTCTTGTTCCCTTGTGGATCCGAAAACTTCTGCAGGCCGCTCTTCGCGAACACGTTTGCCGGTAGCGAGCAGCGTCCAGCCCGCTGGGTATTGGAACTGCAGGTCGAAATCAGCGGCCGCTAAACCACGGTTGGGGTACCAGATTCCGCGTGCGCCGACATAGAGCAAGCCACCGCCTGCTTCGGAAAGCACGTCGCCGGCATAGGAGAACGTCAGCTCCATCTTCTGTCCGGCTCTTACCGGCCGGGGAAACACCACGGCTAGGATGTCGTTGCCTCGGCGTGCCAGTTGCGAGCCCTCCAGCGCCTGGTTCTGAATAAGCTCAACCGGTTGTCCATTGACTTTCACCTCGCTGACCTTGAGGAACCGCGACAACTCGAACAGCAGCGACCGGGCGCCTCCCCGAAACACCTCTACTTGCAAGGAAGCGTCGGCATGAAGAGTGGTGGGAGGGTTTACCTGCGCGCGAATTCGATAGCTCCGGATCGCAATCTCATCCGGTTGCTCCTCTTCGGCTAGCCTGCGGATTTCTGCCCTTGGCGGGGAGAAGGACGCCCAAACGTTGTAGTAATTGATTGCCTGGGCCCGCTTCTGCTGAGCGATCGCAATCTGCTCGTTGGCGGTCGAGTCGTAGTAGGCGTCAAAGGCGCCGAGCGTTATGCCTTGTACTCTGGCATGTAGAAAGTCGTCGGTGACATTCAGGGAACTTGGCCCAGGACTGGGAGTTTCCGCGAGTGCAGAAGGCAAGAACCTGCTAAAGGTCACAAATAGACGCAACGCGTCCCACTCCGCCAAGTTGTGGGCGGTTTCGTTCCATTTCGAGGCGAAGTCCTTGCCCTCTGGTAAAGGACGCAGAGCGGGCTGGAGGGCGCCAAAGGTGTCGTCATTAAAACGAAGGTAGGCGGTTTCAAACCGCTCTTCGAGGATGGGGGCTCCCGTGAACAGCATCATGGAGGCGCGTTCCGCCTGATTGGGCGGAACCACCAGGATTTCGCCCTCTCCTTCGAAAAAGGCTCCCGTAACCCGGCCGTCTGCGTCTTGGGTGAAAGCGATAGTTCCGTCATCCAGGCTGATATGCAGTTGATTACGATCGAGCGAGGCTTGACGGAGCTGGTACACTTTGCCGGCGTCCAGTCCCACGCTGCGCAGCCGCAAATACAGTTGTTCGGCCGCTTTCTGGTTGCTTTGCGTCTGAATTCTAACGTTGGTGGAAGCCGGAAGCTGTTCCTGCTGACCAACGGTGGTGCCAGTCAGGACGACGCAAATAAACACCAGCAAGGACTTTTGGGCAATTCCCCTCGGTACTTCAGTCACTACGGCTGCTCCTCCGCCGGTTGCTAGAATGCGCTCTTGTGAAGCTTCGTGTCATCTTATTCTTCCTCGCAGCCGCGTGCGGGGCCAGTTCGGCAGACGTGATCCACCTCAAAAATGGCCGCAAGATCTGGGCCGACCGGGTGCACGAAAGCGGGCCACATCTGGAATACGACGTAGGCGACAACTCCTACGCCATTCCCGCCACGCTGGTTGAGCGGGTGGAAGCAGGCGGTGTTGCTCCCGGAATTACATCGCCGCAAAATCCTAACCACGACCTTCCGACCTTTGTTCCCAACACCGAGATTGACGTTGATGGAGACCTGCCGTCGAAAATTATTCACGACGGACACGTCGACACCGACGAGCTTACTTCTCTGGAAAAAGCAGGCAAGCCCCCTCTCGCCGGGGCGGGTTATTTCATCGCCGGCAAACACGAGTTCGATCGAGGGAATTTCTCGCAAGCCCGGAGCTACTTCGATACTGCATTGCATTTTCAGCCGGACAGCCCCACCATCTTGAGTTATTACGCTGCGGCGCTGGTCCGCATGGGCATGGCCAAGCAGGCGCTTTCTTACGCGGAGCGTTCCACCCGGCTGGCTCCAAATTCGGCCGACAGTTTTGCCGTCCTGGGTTTCGTTCAGTTTTCTCTGGATCGAAGCCGGGACGCAATTCGTTCCTGGAAGCGTTCCCTGGAGTTGCGGCCGGATCCGGCCGTCGAGGAGTACATTGCCAAGGCCGAGCGGGAGACCAAGGCCGAGGCCGAATTCTCCGAGCGTGCCAGCAGTCACTTCACCTTGCGCTACGAGGGTAAGCAGACCTTGGAGAGATTGCGCCACGGGATCTTGAACACCCTGGAGACGGAATACGATGAACTGGTTCGCCAGCTAGGTGTGGCGCCGCGGGAAAACATCCCGGTCATCCTTTACACCAACGAAACTTTCTTCGACGTGACTCACGCGCCCTCCTGGAGTGGCGCGGTGAACGACGGCAAGTTGCGCATTCCCGTAAATGGGGTTGAGTCGGTAAATTCCGAGATGGCGCGCGTGCTGAAGCACGAATTGGCTCACTCGTTTATCAATCAAATTTCCCACGGACGCTGCCCGCAATGGTTACACGAAGGGATTGCACAGGCCGTCGAACCGAAAACCGTAAGTAGCGGCGGCCACCGTCTCGCCCAGCTTTTTGCGGCGGAGCGCGAGATTCCCTTCAATGCTCTCGAGGGCAGCTTTATGCGCTTCTCGACGATAGAAGCGACCCTCGCCTACGATGAATCGCTGGCGGCGGTGGAATACATCGATGACACATACGGCATGAGCGAGTTGCGGCGAATCCTGGAAAGGATTGGGGAGGGGACCCCAGCCGAAGTGGCCCTACGCAATACGATTCACTCCGATTACGGGCAATTGCAGAGAGAAATAGGCAAGTTCCTCGTCAGCAAGTACGGTTCCTAGCTTAGCATCCCGGCCGCAGTCCCCAACAAATTCTGGACACAGCCGCTTCAAAGTAATGTATTGTTTCTACCTCAAGCGCTTCGCGGGTTGCTATGCAGCTGCCTTTTCCAAGAAAGAAAAAAAGCCTGGCGCCAGCCGCGCCACAGCCGGCGCCAATCGCCGTTCCTCGGATGAATGAAGCTGAGATGGCGGCTGTCTACCATGGGAAGCGCATCGGCGGAGATTTTTACGACTTCTTGCGGGTTAGCCCTCACGTAGTGCTGTTTGGATTGCTGGACGTTGCGGGACGTCATCAGGAAAACCAGACTATCGTTTCGGCCGCACAAAAGACCTTCCGAACCATGGGCACAGAGTTATTTTCCGGCGATGACATTAACGAGTCCAACGCCATGCTCGAGCTGTCCCTTCAGCTCAATCGGACGATCATGCAGACTGCCGGTGGCGTGCGCTCCTGCCCGGCGTTCGTGGGGGCTTACAACGACCTGCTAGGGACCGTCTGCTACAGCAACGCTGGTCACACTCCCGCCTTGCTGCGCGATCACACCGGCATTACGCAACTGCCGGCTACCGGCCTCCCGTTTGGCCTTTTTTCGCACGTGACTCACGATGCGCCAACCGCTGCTCTGGAAGCCGGAGCGGCGCTATTGTTGGTCTCCCGTGGAGTCACGGAAGGGAAATGTCGCGGAGAGGAATTCGGCCTGGAACGCGTCGAGAAGGCTCTTGAGAAAGCCACGCTCTCCAATGCGGAACAGCTCTGCGGCAAAATACTGGACAGCGTGGAACAATTCATGTGCGCGCCTCCGACCCACAATGATGTCACGGCGCTTGCCCTGGTGCGTCTGTCTGCGGCCAAAGCTGCCAGCGCCTAACTGGCCCCGCTGATCACGGATGCCTCGATCTTCTCCTGCGAACGACTTTTCGGTCCTTGGGCGGCGGGGGCGGAGGGGACGTGGGCGACAGTTCCTCTGCAGTGACGAAAATCGGTTCAATGTCAGTAGGAACCGCCGTCAAGCGGTCTAGGGCGTGCTTCACAACCGGGCGGATCACACCCCAGTCGTCCAGCATCTTTTTCGCTCCATTGTAGTTCCCTTCGGCTTCGATGGTGAGCAGGTCGTGATCCAGGTCGCGCACGGCATCCTTTACTTTTGCCATATCCACGCTAAAGGTCCCATCGCCGTGGGACACGAACGCGCCCTTGTCCAGTAGGTAATTAAGCTGCACGGCCATGCCCTTGCCGTGAGCGTCATTCAACCCGAAGCGGAGACTGCGAAAGGCCGACGCCAGAAAAGTCACATATAGCTGGCGCTGCGCGGCTTCGTCGGACGCCAGCACGTTGCCCAAGCCCATTTCCTGGTTGTGATCCATCATGTATTGCAGGGCAAAAAGCCCCGTGACGTCGGCTTTGGCTTCTTCGATCGCGCCAAAGAGTTCCTTCAGTTCCTGTCGCGGGCTCGTATCGCGGCCATCCACCTTAATTTGGTGGGGACCCAAGCCGTGCATCAACTCGTGGGCCACGATATGGGTGAAGAACGAATCAAAACTCACGTCCAGCATGGCGGTTCGGGAGAGGGTCTTCATGGCGACCGGCACCAGAACGGTATGGAACTTGGCCTCCTGCACGTTCTTCAGCATCACACGCTTGCTGCCCTTCTGCTGGACGACCCGCTCGTCGTTCGGCAGGTTGTAGGCTGCAGTCTGCACGCCGTGCGCGCCGTCTCCCGCACTGAGAATTTCGTTGACCACTCGAATTGGGGCGGCCGAACCCAATTTGGGATTGCGGTACGGCGGGTCAAGGGGAAGGTTGTCCTCGATTTCCTGCAAATGTTTGCTGAAAGCGGAGAGCTTGGTGCTTTGCTTGTCGTCCCGCAGGTTGATGTACGCTTCGAACGCTGCCTTGTAGCCGAACAACTCATCGTTATAGGTCTCGTAGGGGCCGATTGTGATATCCAGCGGAGCGTCCAGATCCATCCAGGCCACGTCACTCTCGTAGTAGTCGTTGGAGAGAAAGGCATCGGCGCGCGTGGTTAGAAACGTCTTCAATGAGACATTGTCGGTGAGAGCGGCAGCCTCGCGTAGTAAACGCGCTGCGCGCGTCAGGTCGTCCTTGTATTCCTCGTTGTAAGGCGCGATTACCATCGAATCGCGCAGCGTCTCGCGCGGCCCGAGAAATCCCTTAGGCTTGGGCGCCTGGGTCTGGTAGCGGATCACGGTGAAGAAGCCTTTAGCCTGTTCCTGCTTCTCGGGCGTCAACGAAGAAAGCCAGCGCTCAAAGTCCTGCTTGGTCATGTTTTCCGGATAGAAGTTCGCGCCCAGCGGTTTGCGCCGCGGTACTCCCGGAACAAAGGCCCTGTAATCGTCAAGGTCCGACCAGGGTCCCTTGTTGATCCAGAAATAATGCAAGCGGGCGCGGCCAGCGGGAGTCTTGTCCTTTTCCAGCCGCTGGTAAAGAGCCAAATTGCCGCTCCACAATTGCTTCAGGAAGATGTCATCGAGGACACGCGCCGACTCAATCAACTTCACCAGCGCCTGACGATCTCCAGAAGAAAGGCCCGAGATATCGAGGTGCATGGGAGCGGGCGCGAAGCGGCTGGCCATCTTAGCCAGCTGCCCCGGGTTAGGGATCGTCGTCTGTCCTACGGCAAACCCGGCCGTGGCCTCAAGGATCAGCAGACAAAAGATGAGCTTCATAGGAAAACGGATACCGATGTGCCTCTGGCATGGCCAGAAAACTGACAATGATAACAGGTGATAACCGGGATAACCGGGGGATAACCGGAGAAGCCGTGGCCGCAGAGACGCTCCCCGATGTACAATTTCGGAGACAATTCCAGGAGCTGTCGAATTCTGAGTAGCCATTGACCGCTGAATTCCCATGAAAAAGCGTTTTCCCCTATTTCTAATTGCCTGCCTCGCGGCCGTGCCCGCCGTCTTGAGCGCGGATTCGGTGGTGGTGGAGGAGATCATTGCCCGGGTCAACACCCAGATCATTACCCGCTCCGAGTATCTCCGCGAAAAAGAACAGCTCAAGCAGGAGGTGCAGCAGCAGGAGCCAGGCAACGCCGACAAGGCCTATGCCGAGCGGGAAAAGGACGTGCTGCGCGGGCTGATTGACCAAGATTTGTTGCTGGACAAAGGCAAGGACCTGGGAATCACGGCGGATACCGACCTGATTAAGAGGCTGGACGAGATTCGCAAGCAGATGAACCTGGAGTCCATGGAAGATCTGGAAAAGGCAGCGCAGGTGCAGGGCGTTTCCTTTGAAGACTTCAAGCAGAACCTGCGCAACAGCATCATCACCCAGAAGGTGATTGGGCAGGAAGTCGGGTCCCACATCCAGGTTACTAAGGAAGAAGAACAGAAATTTTATGATCAGCACAAAGACGAGTTGCAGCAGCCTGAAACAGTTCGCCTAAGCGAAATTCTGATATCGACGCAGAAGGCAGTGCCGGGCGACAAGGCTGCCCCGGCTGATCCCGACGCCCAGCAACTCGCCGCCGCCGAGGCAAAAGCGAAAGATCTCCTCGATCAGATTCAGAAGGGCGCAAGTTTTGAGGATGTCGCGAAGAAGAATTCGGATGGTCCTACGGCGGCGCAAGGCGGGGACCTGGGCGAATTCAAGCGCGGCGTGCTATCCAAGGAACTGGAAGACAAAACCTTTGCCATGAAGCCGGGCGAGGTGTCCGAGGTGATTCGCACCAAGCAGGGATTTGTAATTCTGAAGGTTACTGAGCACGCGCAGGCAGGCGTGCCACCACTAAAAGACGTCGCGCCCAAGGTTCAAGAAGCTCTTTACATGCAGAAGCTCCAGCCGGCCTTGCGCGAGTACCTGAGCAAGCTTCGCGAGGACGCATTCATCGACGTCAAGGGGGGCTACGTTGACACCGGCGCCAGCGCCAAGCAAACCAAGCCGGTCGAAACCACCGTCAAGGAAGCATCTGCTAAGAAACTCAAAAAGAAGAAGAAGTTCGGCCTGTTTTAGTTTAAGCTGAGCACAAATGGGGAACCTGCCAGGGGATTCAGTCCTGCGCCCGCATTCCCCGCCCGACGTGAACAGGCATGAAGGACTTCTACATCTCCGACGCCCCCCAGAACGAAAACAAGGTCATTACCTCCAGTTTCGTGGTTGCCGTCAAGCAGGTGAAGCCGCGGAAGACGGGTGAACCTTACTTGGCGCTAACGCTTGCCGATCGCAGCGGTCAAATTGAAGCCAAGATGTGGGACAACGTGGAATCCTGCATCGACGCTTTCGAGCAGGATGAGTTCATCAAAGTCAAAGGCCTGATCAACAAGTACAACCATCGCTTTCAGCTCACCATTCACAAGCTGCGCCGGCTGCAGGAATCGGAAATCGATTATTCCGATTACCTGCCCAAGACCACCAAAGACATTGATGAGTTGTGGAAGAAATTAGGCGAATTCGTGGCCAGCTTCCGGGACCCATACCTCAAGGCGCTTATTCAGGCCTTCATGGCCGACCCGGAAATTGCCGACGCGTATCGCTCGGCCCCAGCAGCCAAGGCGCTGCACCATGCCTACATCGGCGGACTGCTGGATCACGTGGTCTCGCTGCTTCAATCCTGCGATCTGGTTTGCCGCAATTACCGGCACATCAACCGCGATCTGCTGCTGGCGGGGGCTTTCTTGCACGATATTGGAAAAATCCACGAGCTGACCTATAACCGCACCTTCTCTTACACCACGCGTGGGCAGTTGCTCGGGCATATGATCATCGAGTTAGAGATGCTGCAATCTAAGGTGCAACTGGTGCCGAATTTTCCACCGCAGCTGAAAACCCTGCTCGAGCACCTGATCATCAGTCATCACGGACAGTATGAGTTTGGCTCGCCGAAGTTGCCCATGTTTCCCGAAGCGCTCATGCTGCACTATCTCGACGATCTCGATTCCAAAATGGAAAGCATGCGGGCACACTTCGACCGTGAGGCGGGGCAGGAAAATCCCTGGACCAGCTACAACGGGTCACTGGGTCGCCCGTTGTTGAACTCGAGCAAATTCCTGCTTCAGGCCGGCACGCGAGTAGGTCCGGTCGGCGAGAAGCACGCTGCTGCAACGCCGGCAGAGACACCGACTGTGTCTGGCTTGGAGCCGAGCAACGGCAATCAAGGTGTTGCCGCGGCGGCTGCATCGCCTGCACCCGCCGAAAAGAAGTAGTTCATTGGTTAACCCTTAGCCACTTGTTTGCCTGTAGATTAGGGTCTGAAAATCATATCGAGGAGGTCTGTGTGCACTCGCGTTGGATTGCAATCGCAATTGTTCTTTATCTGTCGTTGGCTCTGATTGCTTGCAGTAATAAACCATCGGAGACACCCGGCAATACGGAAAACCCTCCTGCCGGCGCAAACAAAGCCGAGAAGGAAAAGAAAGAAGCGGCCAAGCCTCTGGTTGTGCCGGCCGGCGCGATGATCACGGTTCGCCTCAGACAGGCAGTCGGTTCGAAGATCAGTCAGCCGGGACAATCGTTTTCTGCAACCGTAGCCGCTCCGGTTGAAGTCGACGGTAAGGTGGTGATTCCGTCCGGCGCTAGTGCGACGGGCACGGTTGTAGATGCCAAACCTCTCGGCCGGTTCAAAGGTGGCGCCGTTCTTCGGCTCAAGCTGGATTCCGTTGAGGTGAAGGGGAAAGAGCACCAAGTCGAGACTTCTGCGTTGGTTCGTTCGGCGAAAGGCAAGGGTAAACGTACGGCCGTAATGGCCGGGGGCGGAGCCGGACTCGGCGCCCTGATCGGCGGCCTGGCAGGTGGCGGTAAGGGAGCCGCTATCGGAGCCCTGGCGGGAGGTGGTGCGGGCACCGCGGGCGCTGCTTTCACCGGGAGCAAAGACATTGTCCTGCCCGCCGAGTCCGCTCTGAGCTTCAAGTTGGAGCAGCCGCTGGAAATCAGGTAGCAGTTTCCGGTCTCAGTGCTTGGTTCGCGGTTCCCCGGTTCGCAGTGCTGAGACTGAACCTTTAAACGAATCGACCGGCCCCCGCAAGGTAGAATAGGTTCATTTCGGGCGGTCTGGCTTGCTTGAAGGTGCTGAGAACTGACCACCGAGGACGGAGCACTGATCCGATGCTGGATTTCTCTCGCTTTAGCTTCCTGACCTTCGACTGTTACGGCACTCTCATTGACTGGGAGAGCGGCATCTTCTCCGCCCTGCGGCCGATCTTGTCGGCTCATCGAAAGTCTCTCGACGATGCTCGCCTTCTGGAAGTGTACGGTGAACTGGAGGCGCAGGCGGAAAAGGGATCTTTTCGCAGCTATCGCGAAGTTTTGCAGTGCGTCGTGCGCGGGTTTGGCCAGAAGCTGGGGTTCACGCCCACCCGTGCCGAGGAACGCTCCTTGCCAGGGTCATTGCAACATTGGAAACCGTGGCCCGATACAGTCGCGGCCCTGCAACAGCTCAAGGCGAGGTATCGGCTGGCCATCGTCTCGAATGTGGACGACGACCTGTTCACCCCGACCGCAAGGCAGTTGCAGGTTCAATTTGATCAGGTCATCACCGCTCAACAGGCGCAATGCTACAAACCTTCTCTCGGTGTTTTCCAGCTGGCATTAAAGCGAATTGGCGCCTCGCCTGAGCAATTGCTCCATGTCGGGCAAAGCATCTATCACGATGTGCTCCCGGCGCAGTCGATGGGCATGAGCACGGTGTGGGTGAATCGACCGTCGCCGCGGGTAGGAATAGGAGCGGTTAAGCGTGCGTCGGGGCTGCCTGACTTGGAGGTTCCCAATCTGGCTGCCCTCGCTACCGCCGTAGGGGCAGGCCCGCGAGGGCGGGCGCCCTCGCGGTCATAAAGGGTTCTCCCTTACGCGCTGGCGGGAAGGCTCACGATTTTCTTCCGGATCGCGTAAGTTACGAGCTGGGCCTTGTTGTGGATGTCGAGCTTCCTCATGAGGTTGAACTTGTGCGCCTCCACGGTCTTGGCGCTCAAGCCGAGGATGTCGGCAATCTTCTTTACAGAATTCCCTTCTGCCAGCAGCTTGATAACCTCACGCTCACGAGGTGTAAGGACGGAATCGGATTTTGTCCGTCCCTCGCGCCCGTTGAGGCGGAGCTCTTCCACCACTTTCCCCAGCACACGCGCGCTGAAGTAGTTTCCGCCGTGATAGACCTCGCGCACCGCGCCGAACAGTTCCGGCACGGGGGTATCTTTCAGGACATATCCCGAGGCGCCTGCCCGGAAGCACTCCATCATGTAATCTTCGTCTTCGTACATGGTCAGGAAGACGATCTTGGTTGCCGGAGCTTCCTTCTTCATCATCCGGACAGCATCGAAGGAGGACAGCCCGGACATGCCAATGTCCATGAGAACGATGTCGGGGCGGAGCTCACGAACCTTGGCTAGGGCCTCGGAAGCATCTCCCGCTTCCGCAACCACCTCAAAATCCTGCTCTCCCTGGAGCAGCCGGCTCACCCCCTGCCGGAGCAGAACGTGGTCGTCCACGACTAGGCATCTGATTTTGTTCATACCTGCACACCTTAAGTAAAAAAGTATTAAACCGCGCGCGAGCAAATTAGACAGGCCAGAGGGACTCTGGAAGTGGCAGCCTAGCGAGCAGAACGGCTGGGAACGACAAGTTAATTCACTCTACTCTTGTCTTTTATTTTACCCATTTTGCCTCGCAGGTGCTACTGCCAAATGTTCGATGTGTTCGATGAGGGGGATGGGTCGCCCCTGCAGTTTTTTCAGTCCTATCAGATACAATCCAAGATTTACATGCTGCGCTACTTCACGACTGGGGAGTCCCACGGCGAGGCGCTGGTGGCCGTGTTGTCCGGGTTGCCAGCCGGCCTCAAAGTCGACCAGGGGTTTTTGGATCGTGAACTCTGGAGACGCCAGCAGGGTTATGGCCGCGGCGGACGCATGAAGATCGAGCGCGATACCGCCCACATTCTGTCCGGCGTACGACAGGGAATGACGATCGGATCGCCCATCTCTATCTTGCTGGAAAACAAGGACTGGAAGAATTGGCAGGAATCGCTTCCGGTCGGCAAAGGGGATCTAACAAAGCATAAGCGGGTAGCATCGCCGCGACCCGGACACGCTGATCTGGCAGGGGCCCTCAAGTACAACTTTCCTGAGGCTCGCTATGTATTGGAACGTGCCTCAGCCCGTGAGTCGGCGGCACGGGTTGCCATTGGTGCTGTGGCGAAATTGTTCCTGCACGAGCTCGGCATTGAGGTGCTGAGTCACGTGATTGCGGTCGGGGCGGCAACGATTGGTGATAAAGAAATTCCCTGGGAGCAGATCGGGCCGCTCGCCGTCCGGGAAGAGATCTTGCTCAGTTGCGCCGATCCGCAAGCCGAGCAGCGGATGAAAGAGGAAGTCGACAAGGTTCTGAAAACCGGGGATTCGGTGGGTGGGGTTTTCGAAGTCGTGGCTCACGGTGTTCCGCCGGGACTCGGCACGTACGCGCAATGGGACGAGCGGTTGGATGCGCTGCTGGCCGGAGCCGTCATGTCGCTGCAGGCAGTTAAAGCCGTGGAGATCGGAGTGGGAGTAGCGGCGGCGAGTTCCCCGGGCTCGGCGGTGCATGATGAAATAGGTTACGAGAAGGCGTCTGGGTTTTCGGGATTCACGCGCTCGCGGAATCATGCTGGCGGAATTGAAGGTGGCGTTTCCAACGGCGAGGAAATCCGGCTGCGCGGCTACCTGAAACCGATTTCAACCTTGCGCCGTCCGCTTCAGTCGGTTGAATTCGCCACCCGCGAGCCGGTGAAAGCTGCCTATGAACGATCCGATGTTTGCGTGGTGCCGGCAGCCGGAGTCGCGGCCGAAGCTATGGTCGCGTTGACCCTGGCCCGCTGCGCGCTGGAGAAATTCGGCGGCGATTCTATGGGAGAGACTCGGCGCAACTTTCAAGGTTACTGCCAGCAGATAAAGAACTACTAGATGATCTATCCCATCGTTAAGTTTGGCGATCCTGTTTTGGAGAGACCGGCTGCGGCTGTCAAGGTCTTCGACGACGAGTTGGAGAAACTGGTCGAGGACATGTTCGAATCTATGTATGCAGCTCATGGAGTAGGATTAGCCGCGCCGCAGATCGGTATCTCCAAACGGCTGGCTGTCGTGGATGTCACGTTTAAGGAAGACCCAAACGCCAAGCTGGTGCTGGTAAATCCGGAAATCATTCACAGCGAAGGACGGCAAAGCCAGAATGAAGGCTGCTTGAGCATCCCGGAGTTCCGCGAACCGGTAGCTCGCCCTCGTCGGGTCACAGTCCGGGCTCAGGATGTGCACGGCAATCTTTTCGAAAAAACTGGCGAGGACCTATTGGCCCGCGCCTTGCTGCACGAGACCGATCATCTCAATGGCAAGCTCTACATCAGCCACCTGAGCGCCCTGAAACGCGATCTGATGAAGCGCAAGATCCGCAAGCTAATGAAGGCCGGACAATGGTGATGAGTGGTCATCCTTATCTTGAGCTGTCATCTTGAGCGCAGCGCAGGCCGCCTGCATTTCTCCAGCGCCGGTCTGAAACCCACCGAGCCATGAACCTCGTTTTCTGCGGCACACCGCGCTTCGCTGTCCCCACGCTGAAAAAGCTGGTGGAAGCCGGATTCACGGTCCACCTCGTCGTCACGCAGCCGGACAGGCCGCGCGGGCGCGGGCTTGAGCTGGCTCCTTCCGCGGTCAAGGAATGTGCGCTGGATTTGGCCCTGCCAATCCTTCAACCCGACAAAATCAGGAACAATGAACAGTTCCGAAATCAGCTCGCTGAGTTGAAGCCGGACGCTGTCATCGTCGTGGGCTATGGGCGCATCATTCCCCAGTGGATGATTGACCTGCCGCCGCTGGGCAACATCAACCTGCACGCGTCGCTTCTGCCGAAGTACCGTGGTGCGGCGCCCCTCCAGTGGGCGATTGCATCGGGCGAGACGGTCACCGGCGTGACCAGCATGCGCATCGATGCCGGCCTCGACACCGGCGAAATCTTGCTGCAGAAGGAAATTCCAATCGCTGCGAACGACACGACAGAAACACTGGCTCCTCATCTGGCGACGGTCGGAGCCGACCTGATGGTCGAGACGCTGAGGGGGCTAGACGCGGGAACAATTGAGCCAAGGCCGCAGGATCAGTCGAAAGCCACCCTCGCGCCGATTCTCAAGAAGGAAGATGGCTTGATCGATTTCCAACGCTCGGCCATCGAGACTGTCAACCGCTTGCGTGGGTTCCAGCCATGGCCGGGGGCTTACACGAAATTCCGTGGCAAGAGCCTGGCAGTGGTTGCGGCAAAATCGTCGGCTGTGTCTGCTCCCCTCGGCGAAATCAGGTTACAAGGAGAGCGAGTGTTCGTCGGCTGCGGCGCCAATACTTCGCTGGAGCTGCTGGAAGTCCAGCTGGCGGGCAAGAAGCGAATGGCGGCGCGCGATTTTCTGCACGGTTATCATCTAACCTCCGGTGAACGGCTGGGATAGACTCACGACGACAATTTTGTGGGGACGGATCTCCGACCCGCCTCCACAGGCATAACTATGATTTCTGTTTCCCCGGCTCGCGCTGCCGCTTTCGACATCCTTCTCCGAATCGAAGAGCAAGACGCCTACGCTTCCGAACTACTGCACGCGGCGCACTATAAGAAGCTGTCGTCAGCCGACCGTGGATTAATGACCGAACTCGTGATGGGAGTTCTACGCTGGCGGTCGGTTCTAGATGGCACGATCTCCCAGGCGTCGTCCCAGAAAATCCAGAGACTCGATCGCGAAGTGCTCACCGCGCTGCGCATGGCCGTGTATCAAATGCGCTGGCTGGAGCGGATACCCGCGCGGGCGGCGATCCACGAAAGCGTGGAACTCGTGAAGCGAGCCCACAAGCGATCAGCGGCACCTTTTGTCAACGCGGTGCTGCGCAAGTCGGACGTCAAGCCACGGCCACCGTCCACTTCGGAAGCCGGTTCGCCGAAAGAACTTGCTTCGCAGTATGCTCATCCCGAATGGCTTGTCGAGCGATGGATCAAGGAGTTCGGCATCGAGAGCACTCGCCTAATTTGTCAGCACGATCAGGAGATTCCACCAACGACCATTCGCCTGCGTGTTCAAGATGCAGAAAGGCAACTGCAAGAAAAAGGGATTCGATTATCGCCGGGTTTGCTGCTGCGGTCGGCGCGCCGCATGGAATCGGGAGATGTCATCCAGACGCAGATTCGCGGCGAGGGCCCGATCAGGATTCAGGACGAAGCCTCGCAATTAGTTGCAACCCTCGTGGGAACCGGCTCGAGGATTCTCGACTGCTGCGCTGCTCCTGGAGGCAAGACCTCGATATTGGCTGACCGCAATCCAAACGGCAGGCTCATCGCAGCTGAACTGCATCTGCACCGCGCTCGCTTGCTGCGCACGCTAGTTCGTGCAGCCAATGTGACCGTCGTGGCTGCGGATGCGCGCCAGCTCCCTTTACGCACCGAGTTTGATCGCGTGCTCGCCGACGTGCCGTGTTCCGGGACTGGAACCCTGGCGCGGAATCCGGAAATCAAGTGGCGCCTGAAACCCGAAGACCTGCAAGATCTGCAAGCAAGGCAGAGGGCCATTCTCACGTCGGCGTTGTCGCGAGTCGCTTCTGGTGGCAGGCTGGTTTATTCCACCTGTTCCCTCGAGCAAGAGGAAAATGAGAGCGTGGTCGAGCAAGCTCTAGCGCAAGACAAGTCATTTCGTCTGCTCGGCTGTCGCCAGGAACTAGAAAGACTCGAGGAGCAAGGCGAACTGGTTTGGAAGGACCTCGGTTCACTTATCAGGGGGCGGTATCTCCGCACGATTCCTGGCAGGCATCCCTGCGATGGATTTTTTACTGCAATCCTCGAAAGAAAGGCGCCCAGCGATTGACGCAGGTGCGCACGGATCAGCGGCTTACTTCAAAATTCACCGCCGAACCAGCCGTGATCTTCTGCCCGGCAGTGGGACTCTGCGACACGATCAAACTCGCCGGCGAAGGCGTCGGTGCGAGGGTTGGCGAAGGCTGATCAGCCGGAGTCTGGCCGGCGGCGGTTAGGGTGACGGTTCCTACCTGCATCCCCGCGCTCTGCAAGATGTTGGTTACAGATCCCAGCGGCTGGCCGACAAAATTCGGCATCACGTATGCCGGTTGTTCGGGTACGGCCGTTATCAGCAGGCTGATGCGGGGTGCGGAAACCCCGCTGGAATTTGGCGGCGGGGTTTGGGACAAAACCTGGTCAGCGGGTGAATTGGGTAGGCGAATTAGTGCGGTTGCTCCGATGTCTAGGCCGCGGCGCTGGATGTTGATCTCGGCGGCGCGCGGGGTTTGGCCGGTGACATCGGGAATCGCGATTCGCTGCGGTCCCAAGCTTTGCGCGACGCGCACCTGCCAACCCCGGCGCACCTTGGTTCCGGGGGCGGGGGCCTGGGAGACGATCCGTCCTTCCGGGATGTTGGGACTGTAGTACTGGCGTTCGACGTCCACGCGTAGACCGTTGGCTGTCGCGGCTTTTTCCGCTTCCACGGGCATCATTCCCACCAGCTTCGGAACTAAGACTTCATGCCCGTGAATCGCGAGGCGCATGGCCGTCAAGGCCGAAACCAGCGCTACCATCAGGAGTACCAGCGCCAGCATCGCCAGCTTGAAGAACGATTTCACGGCTCGATTATAGCTATGGAATGTCAGGTCCGGGTTTCACGACTCAGTCCTCGATGTTTAGGCCCGGCAGGGCTGGGGTGTGCGATTGTCCGTTGGCGTCACGCAAATCGCTTCATTCAGCGGCCTTCCTGGGCAGGGTCGTCATGAGCACTACCACTCTTTCACTCTTCCTACGGAAAAGGACTCATCTCACGCGGCAGGAGATCGATCGCAGGCACAAAGAGTTCATCTTCTCGAGGTGACCAACTACTACGCCGATCCGGTGCCGACGGATCGCGCGGGTTAAGCATGTCCGGGATCACTCCCGGCACGCTGATCCATCATCGGGAAGTCAATGCCGTCCTGCGAGCCGACATCGAAGAGGGAGCAGATGTTGGGGTGGTCCAGCGCGGAACCGTCTTGGCTTCGCGTTCGAAACGTAGCTTGCGGGCAGGATCAGGGGAGAAATGCGCGGGGAGGATCTTAACGGCAACGGTGCGATCAAGACAGGTGTCGCGGGCGCGGTACACCCCGCCCATACCGCCCGCGCCGAGCGGCGAGTGAATCCCATAAAGTCCGAGCTTTGTGCTGGTCGCCACAGTCATAGGGGGGCATGATGATAGCCCGGCAGTGAATGCGCCCGGATTGTGTCCAACCCGGTGTCTTGAGTAGTAAGGAGCCAGCAGTTAGCGAACAGGCATGCCCGGTTGACTACTGACTTCGACTTGCTGGCGGGCGGACCGAGACTCGCTCCCCGCCGGGGCATTGTTCTCCGCCTCCTCACGAATGTGTTTCAGAACGCGCCGGTGAATGCGGTGGATGATAGCGTCTGACCACCAGCGCCAGTAGGCAGACGGCCAGAGTCCGTGGCGGTACCAGGTGGTGCCTTCGAGCCGAGTCCATCCATTGGGCAGCGGCGTTAACAGGAATTGTCCGCCGTTGGAGACCAGGAATCCATGCAGGTGCGGCGGCGCGATGTGTGAATACGGAGTCCATTCCTGCATCGGCGCCGGATTGGAGGTTACGGAAAACCTCAGCCGGTGTGGCGCGTCCCAGACGTCGATAGGCTCGACAAAGGCGCCCGTAGAGAACACGCAATCGCGTTCTGCGCCAGGACCGCGGCCGAGCATCTCGGCGCGGATGGGATAGGCGATGCCCACGCGAAACAGCCATTCCGTCGGGGGCGGGATCTCGGAGAAAGCGATCACATGCTGCCAGACTCTTTCCGGCGGTGCGTGGACGTCGATGGCCGAACGGACAACGAAATTGGACGGCAGCGGGGCGACTACGTGTTCTGTCCACTGCACGCCGGGAACAAAGATGAGCAGGACGGAAAGGAACGCCGGGCCACCCTCATGAAACCAGCGGCGCCGCTGCACCAGATAGCCGCAAGCGGCTCCGAACACGGCGAGCGGCAGCGCGATGGGCATGGCCATGATGAGACAGGCGATGCCCTCGAAAGCGAGTGCCAGCAGGCCCAGGCCCAGCAGCGCGGTGGCCAGGCACGCAACGCCGACACAGCCGCCGAGGCTGCGTGGCTGGCGCATCCCGTAAATCAGCGCCGCGGCGAATCCTATTGTGAACGGCAGCGCCACAAATAGGCCCCAGCCGTAGTTCATTAGCATTCGTACCCCGAGCAGCACCATGCCGAGTCCGACCGGAACCGTAATCAGCAACGCGACCGCAGCACTTCCCAGGGCGCCTTCGGGAAGTATCTGCGTGAGGTACGGGCGCTGCGGCCATTTCGCCTTCTGCTCGGTAAGCGGAAGCTCTCTTTCCGGCAACAGGCAAAGTACAAGGAAAAACAACAGGTTGAGAAATGGGACAAAAAACAGCGCAACCAGCTGCGGCGGGAGCCTAGCACTGCGCAGACGTTTCATCGTCAATACCACGCCCACCCAGATGAAAGGAAGCGCGAGCGTCACCATGGTTTCAAGGAACCCAGCCTCTTTGCTGCGCAGGTCAGTAATGCGGGCAACGTCGCGCACCGGCACCCAATAATTGAAAAGCTCCCAGCGTCGATGAAAACCGTAAAAGGAAAGCAGGCGATCCAGGTTGTGCTTGAGGGCAAAGCCCACCAACCCGACCAGAGCATAGGTCGCGCGGTCAATCGTTCCACTTGGGCGCCATAGGTCGGCGAATGTGATCTTCATAAAGAATCCTCCCCGAAGTTGCTCAACCGCCCAAGCGGGCCTGGTTCATTGGGCAATGCGGCGCCGGACACCTCCAGCGCCGCGCTCCCCACTGGTATCCGGCTCGCAGGACGAACATCATTCCGGGAATTCCCGACACCCAGACCAGTGGGCGCGCCCACCACAATTCGTGAGCCACGGCGAGGAGGGCGTCGGCGCCGGAGTATTGACTGCCGTCCTCGCCCACAAAGCGGATGGCGCGCAGCAATTCATCGGGCGAGAGTCCGAGCAGGGCTGCGACTCGCGGGTCTTGCAGCGGAGCCACAGCCAGGCGGCAACGTTTCATGGGCCGTGCTAACCACCGCGCAATCCGAGTACAGAACTCGCAGTCGGCGTCGAAGAAAAGCCATCCGCGGGCGTGGCGTCCTTTGCTGTCCGTCAGTTCTGATGCGAGCGAGATCATGGCTCCCTCTGCTTGTTTCCTGTGCTGAAGAACGACTTCAATCTTCCGCGCAACCGGGCTATCCCCTTGAGTGTGTCGCTCGGCAGGTTTACGAGTTCTTCGAACAGGCCGGATGTGGTGGTGAGGAATCCCAGCATCTCTTGCAGTCGTTCACGGGTGTAGGCGCTGCCCGCTCCGGCTTTTTTCAGCTGGTTGACACACTCCTGTACGACGCGCAGGGTTGGATCAATCTCACGGCGCTTCCGCTCTTCGGCAACGATCCGGAAAATCTCCCAGACATTTTTAACGGATTCGAAATGGTCTCTGCGGTCACCCAGCACGTGCACCAGGCGGACGATTCCCCAGCCTTGCAACTCGCGCAGACTGGTACTTACGTTCGACCGCGCCACGGCTAAGGTGCTGGCAATTTCCTCCGCATGGAGAGCCCGGGGTGAGATGTACAGCAGCGCATGCACCTGGGCCACAGTGCGGTTGATGCCCCAGCGGGTTCCCATTTCGCCCCAGTGGAGGATGAATCTTTGTTCAATCGACGAAAGCGACATCGGGGTTCATTCCTTTATTTCTGTATTAACAGAAATTACAGCATAGAAGTAAGCGACGGTCAAATGCCCTCGTATGCCCTCGTATGTAGGAGATGGCCCGGACTTTCACGATCGGTGAATGCAATTCTAAAGTCGTCGTCCTGACAAGAGCGTCAGCTCTCCTTCACGGGGTAACGGCCGTTCAGGATGACGACATGAAATCAGGGCGAGTCGAAGAGCCGCCTGCACACGAACTTTCACAATGTCCATAGCTATCCTTACAATGCTCGAAATAGCTTCGGGCTTTATGTCATCCGATGCTGGATGAATCTCCCAAATCGGCGACCGGGTATTTAGCTCTGGTGGATGGGACCATTTATGCGAGTCCGACGGAAGCACCCATCGCCGGAGGGGTGGTTCTCATCCAGGACGAAAAGATCGCCGCCGTGGCACGCCGGACCCAGGTGCAGGTTCCTTCAACCGCGCAAGTACTAGATTGTTCGGGGGGCACGATTACGGCGGGGTTTTGGAACAATCATGTTCACTTCTTTGAAAGAAAGTGGGCAAATGCGGCGGAGATCCCGGCCGCCGAACTCAGTCGCCAGATTCAGGACATGGTCACACGGTACGGGTTTACCAGCGTGTTTGACCTGTCGTCCATGTGGGAGAACACGCGGCGGTTGCGGGAGCGTATCGAGTCGGGGGAACTGCCGGGGCCGACAATTCGCACGACCGGCGAAGGCCTGATTCCCCCGGGCGCGGTTCCCTCCGAGGCAGTTCTCGGCGTTCTGGGGGTTATGAACTTTCCCGCTCCAGAGATCGCGGACGCTTCGCAAGCGACGGCGGCAGCCAGGAAGCTCCTGGAGAAAGGCGTGGACGGGATCAAGCTATTCGCATCCTCGCCGCGCAGCACGCCCCTCCCGGAGAGCGCGATTCGAGCCGCGGTGTATGAGGCGCATAAGGCGGGCAAGCCTGTCTTTGTTCATCCCAATAGCGGCGCGGATGTGCTGACGGCGGTTCGAGCTGGCGTCGACATTGTCGCTCACACCACTCCGTACTCGGGCGACTGGGACCGATCAATTCTCACCACCATGCAAGAGCGAAAAGTGGCGCTCATACCGACACTGAAGATCTGGCTGGAATTCATGCGCCACGACCGCATGTCGGCGCAGGAGAAGGCGGCCAAGGCTGAAACCGGGCAATTGCGCGCCTGGGTTGACGCGGGTGGGACGGTTCTGTTCGGAACCGATGTGAGCTATATCAACTACGATCCCAGCGACGAGTACGCCTTGATGGCGGAAGCGGGAATGAGCTTTCGCCAGATTCTCGCTTCCCTGACTACCGCGCCCGCCGAGCGGTTTGGTGATTCGAAACGGGGACGAATTGCGCCAGGTTTGCAAGCTGATCTTGTCGTCTTGAAGGGCGACCCTGCCAGAAACATCCGAGCCCTGGCTAGTGTGCAGCAGACGGTGCGGGCTGGAAGAATTATCTATCGAGCGAGCGACTGACAGGCGGCAACCTTCATCTACGTCGTCTCCGCAGGATCAGGCGGGCGCGACCGCGCTGGTTGTGCGCTCGAGATCCTTTCACGGCCTGGCGGCCGTTCAGGATGAGGGCAGGGTAAAGGCTAGTGCGATTCGTCGGTGACGGATGCCGTGTCGGGCGTATCTATTTTCTGAGCGACGGCACTCGCTGGGGTGATGGGCGGAGGCTGGAAGTCGCCCGGGTCGTGGCCGGCGAGGGCTGCTTTCATGAAATCCATCCAGATCGGCAGAGCAGCTCGGGCTCCGGTTTCTTTCGCACCCAGAGGCCTTTTTTCGTCGTAACCAATCCAGACGCCGCAGGTGGTTGACGGCGAGAAGCCGATAAACCAGGCGTCGGTGAAATCGTTGGTGGTCCCGGTCTTGCCGGCCAGCGGATATTTCATGCCGGCTGCAGCGACTGCCGTGCCGTGCAGCACGACGTCCCGCAGCATGGAAGTCAGGATGCGCGCCGTGCGGGCGTTGAGGACGTCGCGCACGTCGGGAAAGTCTTCTTCCAGCACGCGGCCTTCGTAGTCGGTCACCTTGGTGATGTAGCGCGGCGTGATGCGCACGCCATCGTTTGGGAAAACGCTGAAGGCCGAGGTCTGCTCGAACAACGTGATTTCCGCCGAGCCTAGCGCGACTGGTAAGTACGGCGGCATATTTGAGGTGACCCCGAAGCGGCGGGCATAGTCGATGACGGTTTTGATACCGATACGATCCGCCAGTTTCAGTGCAGGAATATTGCGCGACATCATCAGGGCGCGGCGCAAGGTGATGTTGCCTTCGAACTTCTCATCGTAGTTATGCGGCGTGTAGAGGCCAGAGGGAGTTGCGAAGCTCACCGACTCGTCCAGGATGGTATCGTCGGGCGAGGCGCCCTGGTCGATCGCAGCGGTGTAGACGTAGGGCTTGAAGGAGGAGCCGACCTGGCGCATAGCCTGAGTCGCTCGATTGAACTTGGAGTCTTCGAAATCGCGGCCGCCGACCATGGCTTTGATCTCGCCGCTGGCATTGTCGATGGCTATGAGCGCGCCTTGGGCTCCTGAATCCTGCTCGAAACTTACTTTTGCCTTTCCCGGGTCCGAGAGTGAGAGAACCTTCACGTAAACAATGTCTCCGAGAGCGAGAATGTCGCCGATTTTGCGCTTCGTCCATGCGGCTTGGCTGGCCGTCAGCGTTGCCATGTAAGGGCCGAATTTCAGCGTCGCCGAATTGGCGGACACGGCAGTGACCAGCGCGTGAGTGTAGCCGTTGGGTTCGGGATCATTGTCCCAGTCGGGATGTTGATAGTTCTCAACCGGGACGCCCATTGCAATGGCATTCGGCAGGTGGCTTTTCCAGCCGTGACGGCGTTCGTAAGCAGCGAGACCGTCCAGGACGGCCTGGTTCGCCGCCTTCTGCAAATCCATGTCGAGCGAGGTGTAGACGCGCAGGCCGCCCTCATGGACCTGGTCGGCGCCGTACTTGTTCTCGAGATAGCGGCGGATTTCTTCAACGAAATACGGGGCCAGCGAGTTGGGATCCTTTTGCACATTGAGTTGAACCGGCTTGCTCTTGGCCGAAGTCGCCTGCTCGGCCGTGATCTTGCCGTCTTCGAGCATGGAGTTGAGCACGAGATTGCGGCGCCGGAGTGCGCGCTCGGGGTGAGTGATAGGCGAGTAGTAGCCGGGGGCCTTGGGAAGACCGGCTAAGAGCGCGGCTTCGTCGAGCGTGAGCTGCTTGGCTGGCTTGCTGAAGTAGTACTCGGAGGCGGCTTCGAAACCATAGGCGCCATGCCCGAGGAAAATCTGATTGGCGTAGAGCGCGAAGATCTGCTGCTTGGTAAAACGGCGCTCGATTTGAATAGCCAGCAGGGTTTCCTGAACCTTGCGATGGAAAGAACGGTCGGGCGACAAGAATAGATTGCGGGCCAGCTGCATGGTCAGCGTGGAGGCGCCTTGCACGCGGCCTCCGGACATGATGTCGCGGTACGCAGCTCCGGCAATGCGCCACACGTTGATACCCCAGTGGCGGTAAAAATCCTTGTCTTCGATCGAGATCAGCGCGTCACGCAGGACTTGCGGGTAGTCATCATAAGTAGCGACGACCCGGCGCTGCAGGGCGAACGAGCCTATTACGCGCCCCTGGTCGTCGTAGAGGTCGGTGGTGGAACTGGGGCGATAGTGCTCGAGTTCCTCAACTTGAGGGAGGTCGGTGGAGTAGACGAGAAGAAGGCCGATCGAGGTGCCAATCAGCGCGGAGACGAGAATCAGCAAGACAAAGACAATGGGGCCGACGTACTTCCTTCCGGCGGTCTGTACCGGAGAAAGCTCTTCGTAGATGGACTTCATGGCGGTGGTTTTAGCATAGCAGCGTAAACGGACAGTTAGTAGTTGGGAGTTAGGGGCGCGCGGGAGTCGGTGGTTGCGGCACTAATGCGCTGTCCCTGACGGGACGCGGAACATTTAATTTTTCGTTCTCCCGGCGCTTCTGTGCCGAGCTCTCTCCTCCACCGATCCGCCTAAAAATGAGTCAAGAGCCCAGCTCCCATACAACGAAGAACAACACCTGTCACGCCAGGTCAAACAACAGGACCTCGGAGTTTGCGCCTCCTTTGAGGTCCACTGTCTTCTCGTCGCCGATAGCGGCACCGTCGCCCTGATTCAGTTTCGATCCGTTCAATTCCACCGCGCCTTTAGCGACCTGCAACCATCCATAACGGTTTGGGCCGAAGTGATGTGAGACTTGTTGTCCCGGCGAAAGCAGCGAAACATATAACTGGGCATCTTGATTGATCGTTACCGAGCCCTGCGCGCCGTCGTGCGACGCAATCAGCCGCAGTTTCCCGCGCTTTTCGCTCTCCGGAAAACGCTTCTGCTCATAGGACGGTTCCAGGCCCTTTTCTGTCGGCAGAATCCAGATTTGCAGCAGGTGTACCGAATCAGACCTCGATGGATTGAACTCGCTGTGCCGGATCCCATAACCGGCCGTCATGCGCTGCCCATCACCGGGCAGAATGATCGACCCTGTTCCCAGGCTATCTTTGTGTTCCAGCTTGCCTTCCAGGATGTAGGTGATGATTTCCATGTCGCGATGAGGATGCGTGGGGAAGCCGCTCGCAGGGGCAACCACATCCTCATTGATCACGCGCAGGGAACGAAACCCCATAAAGCGGGGATCGTAGTAGCTGTCAAAGGAAAACGTGTGGCGAGTGTTCAGCCAGCCGAAGTTGCCACCGCCTCGTTCTTCGTTGCGCCGGATGGTAATCACGGGATTCCTCGTTATAACGACTATTTGCAGTCGGTTAGATGCTGCTCTGCGGAGAAGGATTCATGCGCTTGGGCTAAGGATTCCGCCTTGCCAGGCGGCGCACCGCGGGCCCAGGCGGCAGGGCATCGCGCAGCTCGCGGATGGTGCGCTTGAAGATGGGATGGCGATGCTCGGGAGCGATCTCGGCCAGCGGTTCCAGTACAAAGCGGCGCCGGTGCATAGCAGGATGTGGAACGGTTAGGGTTTGCGTATCCACTACGGAAGTGCCGAACAGCAAGACGTCGATATCGATAGAGCGCGGCCCTTTCAGCCTGTTCGCCTGCCGCTTGCGTCCCATCTCCTGTTCAATGCTCAGAATTGCCGACAAGAACTGCTTGGGCATCTTCTCGGTCTCCAGCGCCACCGCACAGTTCAAGAACCAGGGCTGTTGCGCGAATTCGACCGGCTCGGTCTCGTAGAAGGAAGAAATCGCCACTACCTTCCCTAATGCGCCCAGGCGGAGAATGGCGTCCTTAAGGTTGGCCTCGCGATCGCCGAGGTTCGATCCCAGCGAGAGATAAACCAGTTTGCGCACGCTGTTCTAGTTCCAGTTTCTGGTTCCCAGGAAAGATTGTCCCGGTTGCTTTTCGGTAGAGGCGTGGCAAGTCCCGTCTCTACCATGGCGCATCTCACTTTCTGCCGCGTTCGACCGCCGTGGGATGCATGGGCTGGTAAAGGCCGACCTCGCCTCCGCTGGGCAGGCGGATTGTGGTTTTTATTCCCCAAGGTTCCTCCTCCACTGCTGAGCACGCAACCTTCCGGGACTGCGACGACTTCATCGTGGCGGCCAGGTCATCGCACATCAAGTACAGCACAGCGCCGAGAAGATCACGTCCACCATGCTGTTGCAGCTTGTGCCCGTCAGCAGGATGAAACGCTGCTTCGGCCGGGGGGAGCGCAAAGATCAGCCAACCCTCTCCCGCATCCACACTAGGCAAGCCCAGAACGTCGCGAAAAAACGTCCGATCTGCTTCCGGCTTTTCGCTGTAGAAAAGGACGTGAGCGCCAATAATCATAGTTTCAGCCTCCCTATCTTGCCCGGCGGACGATTTGGCGACGCATGCCGAAGAATGCTTCCTTCACCTGCAAATTCTGATCCAGCACCACCCCCGCACTGAGAGGACGCGGGCGGCTTCGTCCGGGATAGTCGTACCGCAGATCATAAAAGCGCACCACATAGCCTTGGCGCGGTGGTGAGAGCTCTTCGGTCTCGGTAATTGGCTGCTTGGCCCAATCCAGGTACACGCGCCCGAGATCGGAGTTCTTAGCCGCCAGTGTGACGGGCGTTTCCTCCGGCTTGTAATGGAACTCCATGCGGCCAGCGGGATCAACATCAGGAGCCAGTGAATCAACCAGCATCACGGCAAAGAAATTGTCTGTTTCCACTACGCCATTCCAGCGAAACAGGTTCAGCCAATACGGGTAGGCCGACACGCGAATGGGATCGGCTCCGCGATAGATTTGCGCTTCCAACGCAGCCACTGCCCGGCGATGCTCGAAATCGCGAAGGGCCCACACGAGCACGACTCCAATCAACGCCAGGCTCGCCGCCAGTCGCCCCTTGGGTCCGTGAGCACGTGCACCGATTTCCTCGTTAATCAGGGAAAACAGCGAGGGCAAAATCAGTCCTCCCAACAGGAGGACCAGCAGCACGGGTTCCACGATGAAGACGATGTCCCAGGAATACCACCTCTCAGAAAACGGCCAGAAGGGACGCACGCCGTAGTTGTTGGTGAAGTCCAACAGGATGTGGCTGAACCCCGCCAGGCAGGCGTAAAGGTAGAGCAGTCCCCAGCGAACGGGGAGTCTGGGATCGTTGGTTCGCCTGCCTCGCAATCGCCAGATGAGACACATGATCGCGATCACCAGGGCTGCGACCAGGGGCACGCCGAGAAAGGAATGCGTGAATCCCCGGTGATGAGCGAAACCGAAGACTGGGCCGCGGAGTTGCCCTACGACGTCAAGATCGGGAGCTTCGGCCGCAAGCGTCAGGGTGGCGGTCGCCAGCGGTGTCTTGCGATTCAGCCCCGCGCGCCCGATGCAGGCGCCGGTCAGAAGGTGAGTGATGGGTTCCAATGGGTGATGGACATTGTAATTCACACGCAGGGACAGCCGGCCTCGTCTGTGGTCGAGCGCAGCTCGGTTGTCAATAATTGATGAAGCCGCTGGCCTGGTCCAAAACCCTTGCTGTAAACTGCAAATTCCGATGTGTCGCTGATCGGGATATATAGGGGCTGCAAGGCACTGAGAAAAATATCTATGTCCATGGTTTCTGCCCAGGCTTCGGAGGCCACTCGGTCTTGCTGAGAGTTCGCTTTCCCACTCGTCGAGATGTGGCGCCACGATTGAATAGTTAACCCGCCATTTCCTATGGTGCTGAGGAAATCTCATACGACGTCTCATTTGACCGTGGTGCTAGGAATAGGTGCATAGGCATAAGTCGTTATTTTCTTATCGAGAGTCCGAACGCTGTTTTATCGTCCCAAGCGAGCTTACAGGCCGACCGCAATTGACCTCTCTCCTTTTTTCCTGCGTGAATGATCTCTTGTGAACAATGATCTCTTGTGAACCAGGAGCGAGTCGGCACCTGGTCCTCACCCAGACACTCGAGTTTCTAGCGCGGTCGGCTCGGCGAGCAAGGTCAGGACCTTGGGTGACCGATGAGGGCGGGGCCCATCTCTGCGTTTTCTGCAAAGGTGGGAGGGAAGATGGTGCTGTCCCTCGCGACTCGGCACATGTTGGAGTCTTTCGAGTGGGGACCCCTCGACTTCGCCGGTCAACGCTGGCGCGTTGTCCCTTCCGCTCGGGATGACAGGTGATCAGGGCACCAATAACGTTATTGCGTCAGGCACCATTGAAATCTCCGCCGGAAGCGTTCCTACCAACTCGCCGTCGGCCTCCACGAAGACGCGGGTCGCGCACTTTCGGCAAGTCACGTGTGTGCCGTCCCGCAACTCAATACCGGGCACCTGCCATCTCCTCCGTAAGAGCCCGCGAAGAATGTACTGGAGATAACGGAAGCGATTGCCAGTCTTGAACAGAACCAAGCGTATGTGGTTGTTGGCCAGCGCCGCCCCGGGAGCCAATTCCCGTAACATGCCGCCGAATTGGCCAATGCGCACTGCCAGGAGCTCCGAGATGCTGGCCTGCTGTCGCTCTCCGGTGCGGCCTTCCACAAATTCGATATCGAAGAATTCCATCTCGTGTGTGAACCACAGGTGAGTGGCTTTGGCATAGTAAGCCGTCATGCCCAGACGGTCCTTCATCGCGACATTCAGCTTGTAGAACAGATGTGCGTCGATGCCAATGCCGACCGCGACGGTGAAATAACGGCTACTGCATCTACCCGCGAAATCCTGATACACCACGCGACCTACGGCAAACCGGTGTGGCGCGCCGACAAGCGCACTGTGCGCCGCTCTCACCGGGTTCCTGGGGATTCCAAGATCGTGCGCCAGTGCGTTCGCCGTACCCAGCGGAATGATCCCCAAAGCCGCCTGACTTCCCGCCACGCCCTGCAGGATGTCATGGACGGTTCCATCGCCGCCGCAAGCCAGCACTGTGTCGCAGCCGTTCAACACGGCCTGCCGAGCCTGCTCCCCTGAGACGGCCGCGCCCCTGGTGGGTTCGGCCGTAACCTCGACTCCTGCGGCGCGTAAAACCCCGAGCACCGCTTCGATGGCCGTCGCCCGGCGCTGCCGTTGGCGACCAGAGAGCGGGTTGTAGAGCAGGGCGGCTTTGCGCATAGAGCGAGGGACGAAACAGATTAACAGGTACTACCATCTGGGTTGCTCATCAGCCAATTTCACGACCTACGGCATCGTGAACCTTTCCTGCCGCACCGGGCCAACAACTTATAATCTTTTCGATGGCTACGGCGACCAAAGACGTCGAGAAGCAACTAGAAACCTTGCGCGACGAGATCCGCTATCACGAGCACCGGTACTACGTCCTGGACCAGCCCGAACTCAGCGACGCCGAGTTCGACAGGCTGATGGCCAAGCTCAAGAAGCTGGAAGCCGAACATCCTGAGCTGGTGACACCTGATTCCCCGACCCAGCGTGTCGGTGGCAAGCCTCGTGAGGGTTTCGTCAAAGTTCGGCACAGCTCGCCCATGCTCTCGCTGGACAACACTTACAGCGAAGACGAACTGCGGGCGTGGGAGCGCCGCGTGCACGAACTCAGCGGCCGTAAGGATGTGGAGTACGTTTGCGAACTCAAGCTGGATGGCATGTCACTGGCGCTCCACTATGAGGACGGCCGCCTGGTCCGCGGCCTGACTCGCGGCGACGGCACCACAGGCGAGGATGTCACGGCTAATGTACGAACCGTCCGCTCGGTCCCCTTGTCGATTTCTAAAGAGACGCTCAAAAAGGCAGGCATGCCGTTGGATTTCGAAGTTCGCGGCGAACTTCTCATGCCGATCGGCGCCTTCAAGAAGCTGAATGCGGAACGCGAGAAGCAGGGGCTTGCTGCGTTTGCGAATCCCCGGAACTTTGCCGCCGGTACGGTTCGCCAGCTGGAACCGAGTGTCACGGCGAGCCGTCCGCTCGACTATTTTGGCTACATGCTGCTGCAGAAAGGCCGTACCTATTTCGATCGGCACTGGGACACGATCGACGCGCTGGAGAAAGTCGGCTTCAAGACCAATATCAACCGCAAACTCGCCGCCAACATGGAGGAGGTCTGGGACTTCATCCAGCATTGGGAAGGCAGGCGTGAAAGCCTGCCGTATGAGATCGACGGCATTGTGGTCAAAGTCGACCGCACCTCGTTGCAGGAGGAACTGGGTTACACCGGCAAAGCTCCGCGCTGGGCGATTGCTTACAAGTACGCGGCGCGGGGCGCTGTAACGAAGATTAACGACATCATTCCGCAGGTGGGCCGCACCGGGAAATTGACGCCGGTCGCCCATCTCGAGCCCGTTCCGATTGGGGGCACGACGGTAAGCCGCGCGACGCTGCACAACATGGACGAAATCGAACGGCTTGGCGTGAAGATTGGCGACTGGGTACAGGTCGAGCGCGGCGGCGACGTGATTCCTAAGGTGGTCAGCGTGGTCGAGGACAAAGATCATCCCCGGGGTCATAAGTCGTTCCAGATGCCCGAACGCTGTCCAGTTTGCGGTGGCCACGTGGTTCGAACGGAAGGCGAGGCTGATCATCGCTGTGTGAACACCAACTGTCCTGCGAAGCTGCGGGAGAGTGTTTTGCACTTTGCCACGCGAGGTGTGATGAACATTGAGGGCATGGGCGATGCGCTCGTAAGCCAGCTGACGGATCGCGGGATGGTTAAGAATGTCGCCGATATCTACCGATTGACCAAAGATGATCTACTCCAACTCGAGCGCATGGGCGAGCGGTCGGCGCAAAACGTGCTCGATGAGATTGAGGCCTCCAAGAAGCTTCCGCTGGAGCGCGTGATTTATGGGCTCGGGATTCGTTTCGTCGGTGAGCGCACCGCTGAGTTCCTGGCCGAGCACTTTGGCTCCATGGACAACTTGATGAACGCCAGCGAAGAAGAGCTGCAGGAAGTCAACGAAGTTGGACCCCGCATCGCGGCCAGTATTGTCGAGTTCTTCCAGGAGCCTCGTAATCGCGACCTGGTCAAGCAGCTGCGCGATGCCGGGCTGACTTTCGCCGGGAAAAAGAAGCGGCGCGGGATGAAGCTGGCGGGCAAGACCTTCGTGCTCACCGGAACTTTGAATAACTACACGCGCGAGCAGGCCAAGAAGATGATCGAAGATGCCGGTGGCCGGGTGTCCGGCTCAGTCAGCAAGAAAACCGATTACCTAGTCGCGGGAAGCGACGCAGGCTCGAAACGGGACAAAGCCAAGGAACTCGGCGTGAAAGTTATCGACGAAAAAGAAATGGAAGAGCTCGTGGGCGCATACTCATAAAAGAGGCCGGATCAAAATCCGTTCAGGCCCCCTACGATTTTACTTAGGAGCGGAACTCGACGGCGGCCCCCAATCCTTCACGTACAACCCGGCAACCGGGTGAGAGATTTCCTGGGGCTTGGCGCCGGCCAAGTTGGTCAATACGACGATTGTCCACTCATCGTCCACGTAGCGGGAGATATTTCCGGTGAATCCCTGCCATTCACCTTCGTGTTCAAGGAGGCGGTGCCCGCGAACGTCAGGTGTGAACCAGCCAAAACCGTACCCCTCCCTGTTCGGCTGGTGCCGTCGCTGAGCTTCATCCCCGTCCACATCTGCTCCAGGCTTGAACGCTTCAGCATCGTCCCACTTGGCTAAGTCGAGAACAGGGAAAGACAGGCTTCCGTCGGCGGTTGTGTTTAGAGTCGGCGAGACCCACTCCTGGTTCTTCAACTCTCCCGTGACAAGCCGGTAACCCGCGGCTCGGTTGGCAACCGCCTCAGGTTTGACCGGGAACCGCAATTCGATGCTAAAGCCGTAGCCCCGCTGCTGGGCGATCTTGCCAGACGGGACCACGAGCAGCGCCCGGCCGGGTATCTGCCGCTTTTGCTATCTCCGTTTGGACGGAGGGGTCGACCGGAACAGAATTCTGGGCTGGCGCTGAGATCGACAGGACAATGCAAAGGCCAGCGAGAAAACCGGTCCTCTGGGTCCCGTTCCGGGCCCCAATGCCAAATTGCTAATTGCCAATTGCTTTCTTCATCCTCTCCCAGGTTGTCTCCAGCGTCTCGGGCAGCACCCGGGTCTCACCCACCACGGACACAAAGTTGGCATCAGCAACCCAGCGCGGCAGAACATGCATGTGGATATGCCCGGCAATTCCGGCTCCGGCTGCGGCACCGATGTTCATGCCCAGGTTCACGCCATCGGGCTTGTAGAGTCCCCGCAGCACCTGCTCCATCTTCTGCGACAGGTCCATCATCTCGTGCGCGGTTTCGGCGGGGAGCTTTTGCAGTTCATCGAGATGGGCGTATGGCACCACCATCACGTGCCCCGGGGTATAGGGATAACTGTTCAGGATCACGAAGCACTGCTTAGCCCGATACACAATTTTCGCGTTTTTGTCATCTTGCATGGGAAGCTTGCAGAAGATGCAGCCTTTCGGCTTCTCCGCGCCGGTGATGTAGGCGTAACGCCACGGAGTCCAGAGGTAATCCATGGCAGGGAGAGTAGCAGATGACCGGCTTTTTGCCGAACCTCATGCCGTTATGTGACAAAATCGTCCGCGCAAGCCGTGTTTTTCCGCTGCGCAAGACCGGGCAGCTTGGCAGATCTGAATTCGGCTCTCTTTGCCGTTTGACACTGTTCGGAAGCGGTTGCTATAGTCGAAGAGTTCCTTGGGACGCGGGTACGCTAGAGTCCGGCCGCTGGATTGTCTTGGTTCGTTCGCCAGAACGGACCCAACTTAAACTTAGACGCTCACCAGCAGTCCGCTTAAACCTCCCGCACCCTGACGCAAGTGCAATCAAGTGCAATTTAGATCGGAGAGGCATAAACCTTGTTCGACGAAAACACCGCCCATCACCTGGATTCTGCCGTAACCTTAGAGCACGAACCGGAGGCGCCAGCTGAGGACTCGATGGCTGCTGAACCTCAATCTCCAGCCGAACCAGCCCCAGCTCAAAACAACAGACCCGCCGCGGAAGATTTCGCCGCCGCCCTCGAGACCTTCACCACCGAAGCTGAAGAAGCGGTCGGTGAAGACCGCGTGATTCGCGGCACCGTGTTGAAGCTCACGCCGGCACACGTCGTGGTGGATATCGGCGCCAAGTCCGAAGGCATGCTGCCGCTTGCCGAAGTTCTGGACCATGAAGGCAAGCCTAAGTTCCAGCCCGGCGACGCAATCGACGTCATGCGCGATAAGGGAGAGACGGAGGAAGGCTACATCAACCTCTCTCACCAGAAAGCGCAGCGGATTCATGCCTGGGACGAGATCGAGAAGGCGCTCAATGAGAAGAAGCCCATCAAGGCTCTGGTCATCGACCGGATTAAAGGCGGGCTTACCGTAGACATCCTGGGCGCACGTGCGTTCCTGCCGGGATCGCAGGTGGATTTGCGACCCGTCCGCAATCTGGACGCTCTCAAGGGGCAGACTATTGAAGTAGCGGTCATCAAGCTTAATAAGAAGCGCGGCAATATTGTCGTCTCCCGCAAGCAACTCCTGGAAGAAGAACAAACCGAGAAGCGTACCAAGACCATGGAGCACCTGGAAGAGGGCGCGGTGCTGACTGGCGTGGTGAAGAATCTTACCGAGTACGGCGCATTCGTCGATCTGGGCGGGATCGACGGCCTGTTGCACATCACGGACATGTCCTGGGGACGCCTGACGCACCCGCGTGACCTGGTCAATGTTGGCGACCATATCCAAGTGAAAGTGCTGAAGTTTGACAAGGAGAAGCAGCGGGTGTCGCTCGGCTTCAAACAGCTGACCCCCGATCCCTGGCTTGACGCGGCACAGCGTTATCCGGTGGGCGCGCATGTCAAAGGGCGCGTCATTAGCGTTACCGATTACGGCGCGTTCGTCGAACTGGAACAGGGAATCGAGGGACTTGTACATGTCAGCGAGATGACCTGGTCCAAGCGGATGAAGCATCCGTCAAAGATCGTCAACGTGAACGACAGCGTGGAGTGCGTGGTGCTGAATGTCAACCCGCAGGAGCGGCGCATTTCGCTGGGCATGAAGCAACTGGAGACCAATCCCTGGGAGTCGCTGCACGACAAATTCCCGGTTGGGGCAACCGTCGAGGGCCGCGTACGCAACCTCACCGACTTCGGCGCGTTCATCGAGATCGAAGATGGCATCGATGGCCTGGTACACGTGAGCAATCTGAGCTGGACTAAGCGCGTGAAGCATCCTTCCGAAGTCCTGAAGAAGGGCGACCGCGTGAAGGCCGTGGTGTTGGCGATTGAGCCCGACAAGCGGCGTCTGTCGCTGGGGGTGAAGCAGCTTCAGCCCGATGTTTGGGAAACCTTCTTCGCGCAGCATCGTGTGGGTGACATCCTGCACGGAAAAGTTCTGCGCGTGGCGACCTTCGGCGCGTTCGTCGAAATCACCGAGGGAATCGAAGGACTTTGCCACAATTCCGAGGCGGTCGATGAGCACGGCGGACCAATGCACCTCGAGCCCGGACAAGAGCATGACTTCAAGATCATCAAGCTGAATCCGGATGAGAAGAAAGTCGGACTCAGCATCCGCGCGGTGGGCGAAGAGGCGTCGCGCCAGGAAGTCGAGTCCTACAAACACCCGGTGTCCAGCACCGGAGGTTCCACGATTGGCGAGCTCATGTCGTGGAAGCGCGCCGGCAACGACCAGAATTAATTAGTCGGGCGCGGGCGTCCTCGCCGGCGAGGATTTTCAAGGCTGCTAAATCGGCAGCCTTTTTCATCGGTTACGGTTAGATCGCGGGGGCAGATCGCAGGCGCCAGCATGGGATCGGATTCAGAGGAAAGAACAGCAGGGCGCTCGATTTCGGCAGGTTCCCGAGCGAATCGTCTGCCTCCGCTCGGGATGACACGTCGAGAGGGTTGGGGATCAGCGGCGGGCGGGGATACTCTCACCCCGCGGTAGTTTACTGCGAGTTGGTTAGGCAAGAGGGTAACCGGGTAATTTCTGAGGGGGTTACAAGCGTTGGGTTGTCCTGCCCACGCCGGGTACTACGATGCATCGCTCCAGCCCCAGAGTCTTGACCAGAGCTTGCTGCGCCAGAGTCTGCTGCGAGAGCACATAGGCGGTGCGTGGCGGTCCCTTCCCGCCCTGAGGGGGATAAAGTAAAACGAACTGTTGGATCTGCTCCAGTTCCTCGAGCAGCTGCTCGAGGGACGGGTCGGCCCCAGCAGCTTGCGCCTGCTTGTGCACATACTGCAGCAGAGAAATACCCAGCAGGCAGTAAAAGGCATGCATACGAATCTTGCGATCGGTCCAGTGATACATGGGATCCCAACCCAGCCAGTTTCCCTGCTTCAGTCCACGGAACACGCGTTCGATCTGTTGTTGACCGGAGTAGCCGGCCACGACTTGTTCTGCACTCCAATCCATACGGTTGGTTAGCAGCACGGTCCGTCCCAGGCGTTGATTAAGCAGTTGGGGGAGGGCGGCGGAATCGAAGTCAAACTGCAAATGCCAGCGACCTTCCTGCTCCTCCAGTTGATAGCAAATGAGCTCGGTCAGAAAGGGGGCGGACAACCAGCGCCCGATCTTGCGCCCGATCTGATCTTGTTCCCAGCGCGCTTTGGGCTCATTCAGTTCCTTGGCCAGGCGGCGCAGCGATTGCAACACCCGGCTGAGACTGGTAGTCAGGCTGTGCCATTGCTCGCCCGCGAAGGCGGCTGAGTACTTCACCACGCACAGATATTCGCGCCCATGGAGCAAGGTTTTCTCGGCCGCGGCGCGCACTCCGGGCTGGGCACGGCTGCACAAGGGTAGCTCTTCCACGGCCCGACTGCGTAACGGGGCCGGGGCCTGATTCCAGGGTAAGGCCGAGATCCATCCCACTCCGGCTTCTTCCAACTGCGCCGTATTGGCCAGCGCAGCCGAGCCTTTGTCCAGCACCAGCGTCACCGTCTCGCGCGCGATCTGGTTCTGATCCAACATGCGCGTGATGCGCGCCAACGAGGTCGAGAACTCCTCCCCGTCGGCCACATTGCCGGTATCGACGTGATGACACAGGCTCAACCCATGTTCGCCATCGAGAACGTAACTGAGACCGACTTGCCGCAGGTTGTGTTGGTCTTGCTTGTTGTGCCCACGCTGGGCCAGTTGATTGCGGGGGTGGGTGCTGACGATATAGGTGTAGAAGTTGGCGGTGTGGTAAGCCAGCAGGCGACGACCCACCAGTTGCTTTCCCTTCCACAGTCCCAGTAAACGCACCTGCGCCTGCTCCAAGGGATCGTCCGCCAGGGAGAGCGCTTCTGGGCCTTCCGGCAGGATCTGTTCAAAGGCATCCCAGAAAGCTTGCGAAGTAAAACGCTCGGCCGGAAGCTCCCACAGCGCCGACAAGATGGAAGTGCGATACCAATCGGCCACTTCGGTTTTAGGACCGGGCCGGCAAATGCGGTAAAGGGCGGCCAACAGCAGATAGTGCGCGGGGGAAGGTCCGGAGCGGGGTGCGGGCCAGAGGGATCGCAGCAGGTCCCAGACCCCGCTCTGTTGAGCCGCCGCCCACAGGGCAGCGGGCAAGCCAAATTCGCGGGTGAAAGCGTCCAGGGGGAGGGGGGCGGTGCGATCGCGGACCAACTCGGCCAGTTTCTCGGCGGTGCCGAGGTAGACCTGATGGACGATACGGGGTTTGCCCTCGACGCGAGCACTTTCGACCACGTAGTAATAGAGCTTGTTGCCCTTTTTCTTGGCGACGAGGCTTGGCATGATAGGGTAATACTTTATTGCCAGTACTCGAATATTTCAAGCAAAGTATGCATATTATATTGCACAGTAATCTACTCTATATAGGGCAATACTAAGAGCGGAAGCGAGGGCCTCTGAACCTACTCCGCGTGGAATGACTGAGCGCACTTGCTGGCACTCTTACTCGAACACTCGCAGTAAACTAGAGCCCTCGGGCTAGAGCCGTGAAACGCAGTTTCGCGGCGCTCCGGACGACAAGCAACACCGGAAGGATGATAACCTGCGACCCGACACCTGCGACCTGCCAGCGGAGAGCTTTCTTCACCGCACTTCGGCCAGCTCCAGACGCAGCTTGTGAGTGGCTCGGAAGAGCGTGTTCTTGATGGTGTTTTCGGTGGTGTTCAGGATGACGGCTACCATCTGCAGCTTCAGGCCCTGGTAGTGCTTTAGTTCGAAGACCATGCGTTCGCGGGGCGAGAGCTTGTCTAACGCGCGCAGAATGTGGTCGCGCAGCTCTCGGGTCAACAGAGCTCGCTCCGGACTGACACCCGGACGGTGGTCGGGTATGCGATCAACGATCTGCTGCTCTTGATCGCCTTCGGCTGACGTCTCGGTACTCACCTCCCGCGTACGGAATCGGTTCTTGCGGAGGTGATCGATGCACAGATTGGTGACGATGCGATAGATCCACGTGTAAAAAGAACACTCGAAGCGAAAGCGCGGCAGATTGCGGTAGGCGCGCAGAAAGGCTTCCTGGTAAATTTCCTGCGCATCGTCCTGAGAACCGGTGAGGTGCGTGGCGAGGCGCAGAACGGTCTGGTCGTAGTGGCGAACCAGCTGCTCGAAGGCGTCGGTGTTTCCCTCCTGCGCCTGACGGATGAGCACGGTATCATCCGTGCGCCGAGAGCGATATGGCTCGGCTGGCTCGGCGGTTTGGCCGAAGGCGTAGTAAGCGATTCGGTTCGGGGGACGATTTTTGGCCAGCTCAGCCATGCAAAAGGTCTCAGGTGCCAGGTGTCAGGATCAGAGGCTAAAGCCCCGTTCCGGTTAAACGGTCTTGATCGGCATGCCCAAAGGCATGCCCGCATAAGATTCCCGCTCTCGCCGCAATACGAAGGTGCCGTGATACAAACCTTGCACCGGATTGGGTTGGGTTGCTATCCGAAGCTTGCTCACGAATTGCCGCACCCATCTCCGTTGTTAACCGACGAATTTGTAGCCGACTCCGTGCACCGTCAAGAAGTAGCGTGGGTCGTCGGGCTTGGGTTCGAGCTTCTGGCGCAGGCGGACGATGTGCGCGTCTACCGTGCGCGTGGTTGGAAAGCGGTCGTAGCCCCAGACTTCTTCGAGGAGACGATCGCGGCTTATGGCCTCGCCCGAATGCACGAGGAAGTACTTTAATAAATCGAATTCCTTGGAGGAGACCTCCAATTGCTTTCCTTGGCGCGAGACCTGGCAACTGCGCAGATTCACTTCGACGTCGCCGAAGGCGTAGCGCTCCTGGTCCTTGGGTACGGGCTGGGCGCGGCGCAGCACGGCTTTCACGCGGGCCAGCAGCTCGCGGATGGAGAATGGCTTGGTGACGTAGTCGTCGGCGCCCAGTTCGAGTCCGATGACCTTGTCGACTTCCTGGCCTCGCGCGGTCAACATGATGATTGGGATCGAAGGCCGTTTAGCTTTGAGTTGCTTGCAGACATCGAGGCCGCTCATGCGCGGCATCATGACGTCCAGGATGATCAGGTCGGGAGATTCGGCCAGAGCCCGCTCCAGGCCGGCAACCCCGTCGGGAGCGGTGATGACGCCGTAGCCCTCGTATTCGAAGTTGTCGCGCAGGCCGGCGATCATGTTGGGTTCGTCTTCTACAATCAGGATTTTGGGCATTACCGAAATCTCCGACGCGAAACCCTGATTCCTCGCGGGCTAAAGCCCGCTCGGAATGACAAATGCCAAGACAGCCTATGCGGCACGTCTAAAAGACGCGACCGGATACGACTTCTGAATACCGGCCGAGCTTCGCCCGGCTGGGCAGGCCGAGACGGCTGCCCCTACGTGCTTCTTGTTGCCGCTTGCGCCTTCTCTTCGGCTTGCAGCGGCAACGCTATGGTGAACTTGCTGCCCTCGCCGGGCGTGCTGTTGACCGACACTTGGCCTCCGTGGGCCTGCACGATGTGACGCACTAACGACAGCCCCAGGCCGCTTCCCTTGGTGTTGTGAACCAAGGGATCGCCGACGCGATAGAATTTTTCGAAAATCTTGCTCTGCTCCTGCTGCGGAATGCCGATTCCGTGGTCGATGACCTCCAGCTTCACCGCTCCGTTTTCGCGATAGAGATTTACCCCGATGTACTTTCGGTCTTGCGAGTACTTGAGGGCGTTGTTGACCAGGTTGACCAGCGAGCGCGCCATGGCTTCACGGTCGACACGCAACGGCGGTACAGGCTCGATCTTCTCTTCGAAGGTGAAGCCGTGCTGCTCGATCTGATAGCGGTACGATTCGAGCGTGTTGTGAACCAGGGCGCTCAGATCGGTCTCGCGGAATTCGTATTCCTTGCGGCCGGCCTCGATGCGCGAGAAGTCGAGGATGTTGTTGATCAGCGCAGTCAGCCGCTCGCTCTCCTTGCGAATGATCTGGTAGTACTCCTGGTATTTTTCAGGGCTGGTGATGCGGCCCATCTCCAGCGTTTCGGCGTACAGGCGGATGAGCGAAAGCGGCGTGCGCAATTCGTGGGAGACGTTGGAGACGAAGTCGGACTTCAACCGGGCCAAGGCCATTTCCTTGCTGACATTGCGATAAGTCAGGAAGATTCCACCCGCCAGCAGGAGAGACAGGCCGCCCAGAATCAGATAACCGGTATGCACGAAGTGCTGGCCGATGGCGGCCAGCGTGGTGCCACGCTTCTTAATGGCGAGCGCGAGTCCAGGAAAAGCACCTTCCAGGTTGCGCTCGACTTCAGGTTCGCCGCCATCCCATCCGGCAGAGGCCGCCAAGGGCGTCGAATCGCTGCGAGGATGGATCATGAGCACGGCGTGATTCTTGTCATTTTGCGAATCGGCTGAGTTGTGACTGATTACTGCATCGAGCATTTCGGGAAAGAAGCGGTCACGCAGGTATTCGGCGTCGAAGGTGACCCCGACAATGGCCTTTCTGCCGGTCTCCTCGTCAACCTTCAGGAATGAGGCGGTCGATTGATAGATATGCTTTTCACCGCGTGGGGCCCAGGTGGATTCAAAATAGTAGGGCTTGCCCTTCGTCTTAGCCTTGGCCAGCTCCTTGGCGTAATCGTCGAAGGCGGCTTTCATCCAGGCATCGAACATCTTGTCGAGATCTTCAGCCTCAGCACGGAAGTTGGACTCTCGGAGTCGATCTGGCTGGGAACGGAAGACCATGCCGGCTTGGGGATCGTAAACGTAGATATGCGCGATGTAAGGATGCGCCGCAAGGATCTTGTCCAGAGTCACCGAGCAGGTGTTCCCCGGTGCGGGTATATCGGGGCGCACATCTTCCAATAAGTCGTAAGCTCTCTGGTTAATCTGCTTTTCGGAGATGGCCAGGACCTGGCTGAATTCACGTTGAATGAAGGCTTCGATGCCGCGGTCGCGTTGTAGGTGATTCAGGTGCCAAAAACTCAGCAGGATGAGCGTCGCTGCCGGCAGCACAACCGCCAGTTCCAGAATCAACATCAGCCGGGTTCGCGCATTCCAACGTTTGGGTTTCATACCCTCTTTCGAGTGCCGCTTCTACGATGGTCGGCAGGATAATTCATTGGCAGCAGCACAGGTGTCAAATGGGGGTAAAAAGAAGTAAAAAATTGTGAAATGCTGAAGCGGCTGAACCAGGGTAATTACCTACGTCTAGCCCTTCTTTTTTCGCCTTTAGAACACGACGGATAAAGGCCGTTCCTTAGGAGGGACCAGATATGCAGGCCCGGGGCCCTGCGGCCACCCTACTTCAGTACATGGCTCATCCCCCCGAATCCGCACCGGTCGTCGAATGACTTGCGGCACGCCCTTCTTTAGTTAGCAGGCTCTGACGGCGTACCCTGGTACCCTGGTACCCTGATACGCGAACCCCCAGGGGGATCTCTGCCCAGAAATAGGCCTGAATCCGTTCAGGTCTGGCCAGCTGCTTTCGGTGGGTAGCTTACGGTCAGGTTGCGGCGATCCTCGTCGGAGACTTTGAACATCTTCCGCGGTTGCAGGCTCATGAAGCTGGCGAGGAAGACGTCGGGGATCTGACGGATGCGGGTGTTGTAGGTGTTGACATCGTCGTTGAAGAACTCGCGGCGGTCGGCGATGCGTTCCTCCAGTTCAGAGATCCGGTTCTGGAGCTTAAGGAAATTCTCGTTGGCCCGGAGTTGAGGATAATTCTCGGCCACCGCAAAAAGGCCGCGCAGAGCGCCGGTAACCAGCAGGTCGGCCTGGGCTTTCTGGCCGATGGTGGCAGCGTTCATGGAAGCGGCACGAGCCTGGGTCACGGCCAGCAGGGTCTGCTGCTCATGCTGCAGGTAGCCCTTTACGGTTTCCACTAGGTTGGGGATTTCGTCGTGGCGCTGCTTGAGCAATACATCGATGTTGGCCCAGGCACGGTCGTTATCGTTCCGCAGGCGCACGAGTTCGTTGTAGATGATGACGACGTAGACCAGAACTCCCGCCACAATCAGGAAGGTCAGTAGTCCTGCCAGGATACTTAGGCCCATAGGAACTCCGTTGGATGCGATTGCTAGTGGGTATCTATCAGATTAGGACAGATTAGGACAGATTAGGACTATTTGGTGGTTTTGTAATCCGCAAATTTGGGGATTTGGGCATTCCGACCTCTTCGCAGGAACCGTTCAGCGCCGAGAACGCAGCGCCAGAAAAGGGGCTATTTGGTATCGATTCGCAGGTTGATATTCACGTTCGGTCGGCTGTCGAATTGGCTTACGGTCTTGGTGTCGCTCTTGCGACCGTTGTACTGAGCGTAGAGCTCATAGTCGGTATTGAGGGAGAGCGACGGGAAGCGGTACTGGCCATCCTTGCCCACGATGTAGGTCTTGACCGCGCGGGTGCGGGTATTGGTCAGGTACACGATGGAGCCTGCCAGGGGGGCGTCCTGGTGATCGACCACACGGCCCGTCAGCAGGCGTCCCGCAGGGTTGTCCTTGGTGGACGCGCTGAGGGAGACTTCAAAGCCCAACAGGAGCAGCGTAAGTGCCACAGCTGTTGCCTTTTTCATAGGTTTAGCCCCCTCTACCAGGAACCCTCTATTTTAGATGCAAGCTGATGTCGGCGCGCTCGTCATTCTGGATGTGGACGGTAACCTCCTGCCCGGCGTGTAACTTCTTGCCATCAGGCAACTTAAAGCCCTTCAAATCGGCCCAGATCACGTAATCGACCTGCCCCGCCGGCACCCGTTGGGCAAATTCGCCGCCGTGGTCCGAATACAGCTCCCAGCGGGGCTTTTTCTCGTTGACAGAGCGGATTTTGATTCTCACCCCGTAGACGGTGAAGCCGTCAGGACCAAAAACGGTTCCGTAAATCAGCGCATAGGGTTTTGGAGGTTTCTCGCCCGCGGGGAGCGCCTGGCTGGCGCGCGCACGCTGAGCCAATCCAGGCCCAGACGCCAACGCCAGCAAAAGGACGGCATAAAAAAGCAAGGGGGCGGGTTCACGGAGGTGACCACGGCTAAGAATAGTCACCGTCTTCGGCTTCCTCTTCTTCTTCTTCCTCCTCGAACTCTTCTTCCTCGACGGGTTTGAGCTCAATCGGATTGGTGGTAATCACCTCAAAATCGGAGCCACACTCGGGACAGGAAACAATTTCGCCCTCATCGAGCTCATCTTCTTCGATGTCCAGATCGGTCTCGCATTCAGGACACGCGACCATAATTGCCTCCGTTCTATCGACCACCCCTGATAATATTTAGATTCTCCCGGGCCAAGAGGTCAAGTACCGGGATTCGTCCTGAGCCTCGGTCATTCTAGTGCTGTGGGCCAAGCGGTCAAGGGTAAAGCCAACGTCGTTCCTTCGTCGACCAATGTTCCCCAATTTCTGGAATTTACTATCGCGTAGTAGCGCTCTGATGCTGTTGCTGGCGAGCCCGTTGGCCTTCTGGGCACAATCCAGAGTACAGGGCGCGGGCCAAACGTCAAGCCTGGCGGGACCTGCCGATCCGCAGATCGTGGCAGCGTTGCAGGATGTTTCTGCGCAACGAATCCAAAGCAATATCGAGAAGTTGGTAAGTTTTGGGACCCGTCTGACCCTCTCGGCACAAGACCCGGCTTCGATTGCGGCGGGGCGTGGGATTGGGGCGGCGCGGGAGTGGATTAAATCCGAATTTGAGCGCTATTCGAAGGAGTGCGGCGGCTGCCTCGAGGTGAAGACGGATTCGTTTACAGAACACCCTGCCGACCGAATTCCGGCTCCTACCGAGATCACAAATATTTATGCAGTCCTGAAGGGGACTGATCCGGGGAGCGCCAATCGCATTGTGTTGGTGACCGGGCATTACGATTCGCGGAACAGCGATACGCTGGATCGAAAAGGCGACGCGCCTGGGGCCAATGATGACGGTAGCGGCACGGCTGTGAGCCTGGAGTGTGGGCGGGTTCTGAGCAAGCACAGATTTCCGGCGACGATTATTTTCCTCGCCGTGGCGGGCGAGGAGCAGGGGTTGAACGGCAGCAAGCATTTCGCGCAGATGGCCAAGCAGCAGGGATGGAATGTTGAAGCGGTCTTAAACAACGACATCGTAGGCGGGGACAAGAATCCGCAGCAGGATGCCAGCGTGGTACGGGTGTTCTCCGCAGGCCTCCCGGTCGCGGCCACCGAACAGCAGGTTCGGATGATTCGCATGCTGGGCGGAGAAAGCGATTCGCCCTCGCGCGAACTGGCACGCTACATCGCGGAAGTCGGCCGCACGTATGATGCTGGCGTAAAACCCGTGCTGGTTTTTCGGCTCGATCGGTACCTGCGGGGCGGAGATCATTATGCTTTCAATCAGCAGGGGTTTACGGCCGTGCGGTTCACCGAGTTCCGCGAGGACTACAATCATCAACACCAGAACCTACGCACGGAGAACGGAATCGAATACGGCGATCTGCCGAAATTTGTCGACTTCGATTATGTGGCTCGCGTGGCCCGTCTGAACGCGGCCACGCTGGCGTCGCTAGCCGCTGCGCCTGCACCTCCGAGTAATGTCCGGCTCTTGACGAAGAATCTAGAGAACGATTCCACTATCATGTGGGAGCCTTCTCCGGGTGGGCGCGTCAGCGCCTACGAGGTGCTGTGGCGCGCGACCAGCAGTCCGGACTGGGAGCACTCAGAGCGCGTGGGCAACGTGAATCGGGCCACAATGAAGATGTCGAAGGATAATGTAATCTTCGCGGTGCGGGCGGTGGGCGTCGAGGGGCGTCCCAGCCTGCCGGTGGTGCCGCTGCCGGAGCGGTAGACTTAGGCTATATTTAGTCGGAATCGAGTCTGTGACGAGTTTTTATGTATAGGGGACGGACACTCTCGCTGAGCTTGCCTCCGTTTCACGGCTGGGTGAAACGCATTGTGCTCACCTGCGCCATCGTCTATTTCCTGGAAGTCGTGCTCAGGGCTGTGTCGCCGACAGCCTACGACGGTGTGATGCAGTACCTGGGCCTGGTCCCTGGGTCCGTGTTGCACTGGGGGATGATCTGGCAGCTCGTCACCTACGCTTTCCTGCACGGGGGCGTGTGGCACGTGCTCGTCAATATGTTCATGCTTTGGATGTTTGGCGGACAGGAGGAAGAGGATTGGGGAGCGAAGAAGTTCCTCGAGTTCTACCTGTTCTGTGTGGTGGGCGCGGGGCTGACTACCATTGCGGTCGCCTATCTGCCGCTTCCGGGAGGGGGGCCAGGCACGATAACCATAGGGGCGTCGGGTGGAATTTACGGGCTGCTGATCGCCTTCGGCATGTTGTATGGGGATCGCGAGATCTTCATGTTCCCCCTGCCCTTCATGATCAAGGCCAAGTACATGGTGGCCATCATGATCTTCCTCGTGATCATCGCTACCTTCGAGCCGAGCCAGGGTGGAGTCGCCAATTTTGCGCACCTCGGGGGATTATTCTTCGGTTTCGTCTACACCAAATTCCTGTCACGTCGGGGATTGGCGTTCTCCGCTTCGGAGTGGTATTACAGCCTGCGGAATGAATATTACCGCGCCAAACGGCGGCGCGCGGCCAAGAAGTTTCAGGTCTACATGAAGAAGCAGGGGGAGAATCCGGGGACGTTCGACGAATACGGAAATTACCTGCCTCCCGATGACAAGAAAAACGGCGAAGGGAAGTCGGGGTGGGTGAATTGAAGGGCGCGGAGCAGCGTGTCGGCGCCCCAGGAGTTCACGCGGCCACACGGATTTTGAAGAATTCCTGAAAGGTTGCCAGGATCCGGGCGGACAAATCCATCGGTTCTTTGCCCTTCTCTTTGCCACCCAGGTCGTGGCCCGCGCCTTCCAGCGACACCAACTTTGTTTCAGCAGGAATTAGGTTTAGAGCTGCTGCGATTTCTCCTATGGATCCGAAGGGATCGCGGGTGCCGTGTACGAATAACGCGGGCTTGTGGAGATTGACCAGGTGTTGAGTGCGAAGTTGCGCAGGGTTGCGCGGAGGATGAAGCGGATAGGAGAGCAGCAGGAGGCCATCGGCGATCTGGGGTTGTTCTGCGACAAGCATGCTGGCCTGCCGTCCACCGTAGGAGTGCCCCCCGAGAAAGAGGCGGCCGGGAATCAGCCGTCTCATCGCGGCCACGGCGTGAACCAGGCCTGCGCGGTCACGGGCGGCATCGCCCGGACGAGGTGGGCCGAAGCGCCGGGCTTGGCGAAAAGGCAGATCGCAACGCAGGACGGTGTACCCAGCTTCGGCGAAGGCGCCTGCCAGCGCAGCCAGCAGCGGGAACTGGGCACTGGAGCCGGCTCCATGAGTGCATGTCAGGCCATGTCCGTTGGGCTGGTGTGGAATGTGGAGGAAGCCTCGGACGGGAGGATCGGTGGTAGGATCGTGGAAATGGTCGATTTGAGGATTGGAGGGCATGTTCCTCAGGCCCTAAAGCGCAGGCGCTTTGTGAGCTTATTGCCGGGCTGAAACCCTGCGCCACCCAAAAACCGCGTGGGCTTCAGCGTTTCCTGGGTTTCTTGGTCAGCTGCGTGCGCCGCCGGCGCTCGGGCAGCTCGTCAACGACCACGTGCAGGCGCATGAAATTGGTCGAGCCGGAAGCCAGTTGTGTGCCGGCAACGACGCCCAGAACGTCATCAGCCTTAAGTCGGCCCTCCTCTAACAATTTGATCTCGGCGGCGCGGACCATGGCTTCGGCGGTGCGCTCCTGGTGATGAAAGACGGGGCGCACGCCCCACAGGAGGTTCAGGCGATTGCAGACGTGCGGCATGTGGCTGAAGGCGAAGATTTCGGCCTTAGGACGGTACTTGGAGATCAGCTTGGCGGTGTTGCCGCTTTCGGTGAAAACAGCAATGGCCGCCATTTCTAGGTCCTCGGCGGCGTGAGCAATGGATTCGCAGATGGTCTCGGCGATGGAGAGGCGGCGGTGATTGCGGCGACGCCGCTCGGCGCGATCCTGGGTCATGCTTCGCTCCGCTTCCACCACGATGCGGCCCATGATGGCTACTGCTTCCCGCGGGTACTTTCCAGTTGCCGTCTCGGCAGAGAGCATGACCGCGTCCGTGCCGTCGAAAATAGCGTTGGCCACATCGCTGGCTTCGGCTCGCGTGGGACGCGGATTTTCCACCATTGACTCGAGCATCTGGGTGGCAGTGATCACCGGCTTGCGCCATTCCGCGCATTTTCGAATGACATGTTTCTGGATCACGGGAACTTTTTCTGGCGGCAGTTCTACTCCAAGATCGCCGCGGGCTACCATCACGGCGTCGGTGACTTCCAGAATTTCTTCCAGTTGATCGATGGCCTGAGGCTTCTCCAGCTTGGCCACCACCGGCACATTGCTGCCGTGCTGGCGGATTAGCTGCTGGGCGGCACGGATGTCAGCGGCGGAACGCACGAAGGACAGGCCGATGTAGTCAACCCCGCGCTTGACGGCAAATGCAAGGTCTACTTGGTCCTTCTCCGTGAGGGAGGGCACGGACAAAGTGGCGCCTGGCAGGTTGATGCCCTGGTGCTCACCTAAGACGCCACCGTTGATCACCTCGCATTCGACGTCGTCGTCCTCGACAGCCAGAGCGCGCAACTCGATCAGGCCGTCGGAGAGCAGGATACGGGAACCGGGTTCGACGTCTTTCGCCAGAGTGGGAAAAGTCGTACAGATCAGCTTCTCGGTTCCGAGTACGTCACGAGGGGTGATGACTACCCGCGAGCCTGTCTCGAGTGTGACGGCAGTGTGGCCTTTCAGCGGGCCGGTGCGGATTTTTGGGCCCTGGAGGTCGGCCAAGATGCACACAGTCCGGCGCTCTTTTTTCGCCGTGCGCCGCAGGCGGGCAATGTTGCGGGCGTGCTCGGCCTGGGTGCCGTGCGAGAAATTCAGGCGGGCCACGTCCATGCCCAGACGAAGCAGATCACGAATCGCGGACGCGGAATTACATGCCGGGCCGATCGTGCAGATGATCTTGGCGCGACGGCCGGCGGCAACATCGGCGTGGCTGTCGAGCGCGAGATCAACAATGATGGATGCATCTCCCGTCGAGATGTCGCCGGAAACGAGATCCAGCTTGGGTTCGGTCACTTCAGCCGCTCCCAGGTCAAGGTGTACTTCAGCGGTTGCCCGCGGCGATCCTTTTCGAACAGCTTGATAACCAGATGATTTCCTTGAAAGGCCACATGGCGCTCGACCGAGGTGCGGGCCTCGTTGGGAACTAAGGCTAACTCCCTATGGTGGATCACCACCCCTTCGCTCTCCTCGACCTCATAGCTGCCGCAGTAGGCGTCGTAGCCGTCGATGGCGGCCTTGGCTTCTGCGGGCGTGGCATTCGGAGGATTGCGCCAATCAAAGCGGTCCGGGTTCATTAGTTGAAGGCACATGTGGCCACCTGAATCATAGATGAGATAGCCCGCGGCGCGCGGACCTAGGTCGGGGTCGGAATCAAGCCGGCCATCAGGGTATTGCGCCTGAATCGACACCAACTTCCAGGCGCCCACTAGTTCCTGGCGCAGGGAAGCTTTGGAATCTTTAGCGAACAGCGCGCAAGCCGTGAAGGTCAATACAAGTACAAGTGAAGCAACCTTGATTTTCAGAGCGAACTCCCAGCCGTGTCTGATACGAATCCAGCTTATGGGCAACCGGAACGGGGCAAGCCCGGTCTCTACCTCAGTTCTTGGCTGAGTAACCGCTTATGGCAGCCCTAAGCTGCTCCTGCGCTAGCGCATGGCTAATTTCTGATTTCCCGCCTGCCTCAGTTCACGTCCGAGCACCGCCCGGGGGAAGAGCATGGCATTGAATTCGGCGCCCACCAAGACCACCAGAGAGATCATGTACATCCAGACGAGCAGGGCAATGCCGACTCCGAGCGAACCGTAAATGATGCTGTAATCGGCATAGCGGTTCAGGTACCAGCCGAAAAGTAGGGTCACGCCAAACCACAAGCCGGTAGCTAGCGTGGCGCCGGGCAGGACGCTGTGCCAGGGCTGGGTACGCGGAACGGCATTGTGATAAATGAGCGCGATCACGGCAATGCTGGTCAGGGTAGCGATGACCCAGCGGATCGCCATCCACATGAGCAGGATAAAGGGACCGAATTCGTGACCTATTTGAAACAGAATGCGAGTTTCAATGCGGCTGCCGAAGGCAACCAGGATCGTGGCGAAGGTCATGGGAATTCCAGCGAGGATAACCAAGGAGAAGGCAATCATGCGCTCCTTCACCAGTCCCCAGGTCTTAGGGAGCTGGTAGGCGTTCCGGAAGCCCTCCATCCAGGAGATCATGACGCCGGAGGCGGTCCACATCGTCAACAGCGAAGCCGAGATCAGGAGGCCGAGAGGGCGGTAGCTGCTTCCCCGCAAATAAGCGAGGGCGGTGGCGCTGCCGGCGGGCAAAATGCGGCTCAGCGCGTCGGAAATTTCACGAAGGTAAACGGTGGTTTTGCGGGAGGTAGCGAGAAGAGAACCCAGAATCAGCAGCGCCGGGAAAAAGGTCAGGATCGATGAGTATGCAGAGGCCTTGGCGACGGCAAAGGCGTCGTGCTGGAAGGCACGCCAGACTGCAAGCCGGAGGAGCCGAAAAAAACGCAGCATGAGCTGACTTAGGGTATTGCCGGACGGCCAGAGGCGCAACTGGGAATTGCGCGGATCGGGCTGGCGATCGTTCAAGTACTCTGGGTTGGCGTGCATAGGAAAAAACGGGGCGGACAGGAGTGTCCGCCCCACACCCGTGTAACTATTCGGCCGTCAGTTCTTCGGTCTCGCCCTCGCGGCGCATGAGTTCCAGAGCGCGCTCGGCTTCCTCGTAGGCGGCCGAGACCTCCTCCTGCACCTTGGCCGCAGCCTCTTCCATTTCGGGCGAGAGGCGTACGTTGCGGTAGTACTCCATGCCGGTTCCGGCAGGGATGAGGCGGCCGACGATGACGTTCTCTTTCAAGCCGCGCAGGTGGTCCACCTTGCCCTGGATGGAGGCTTCGGTGAGCACGCGCGTGGTCTCCTGGAACGACGCCGCCGAGATGAACGACTCGGTCGCCAACGATGCCTTGGTGATGCCGAGCAGCAGTGGGCGTCCGGTAGCCGGCTTGCCGCCCTGTGCGATCACGCGCTCGTTCTCCTCGCGGAAGCGGAACTTGTCTACCTGTTCTTCGAGGAGGAACTGGGTGTCGCCGACGTCTTCGACTTTCACCCAGCGCATCATCTGGCGAACGATTACCTCGATGTGCTTGTCGCTGATGTTTACGCCCTGCAGGCGATAGACTTCCTGGATTTCGTTCACCAGGTAAGCCTGGAGCTCTTTCTCGCCCAGAACCGCCAGGATGTCGTGCGGGTTGAGCGGGCCATCCATGAGCTGTTCGCCAGCCCGGATGCGCTCGCCTTCCTGCACATTGATGTGGACGCCACGCGGCACCTGGTACTCCTTTTCGGTGCCGTTGTCGGCCACAACGTAGATTTTGCGCTGACCTTTTGACACCTCGCCGAACTTGACGATGCCGTCGATCTCGCTGATGACGGCGGTCTCGTGCGGTTTGCGGGCTTCGAATAGTTCGACTACGCGAGGCAGACCGCCGGTGATGTCCTTAGTCTTGGTGGTCTCGCGCGGGATCTTGGCCAGCACGTCGCCTGGGTAGGTGGTATCGCCGTCTTGCACCATCAGGTGGGCGCGAGAGGGCATCAAGTAGCGCTTGCTGGTCTTACCCTTGACCACGATAGCGGGCTGCCGCTTCTCATCGGGGGAGTCAGCCACGACGTGGCGCGACAAGCCGGTGACTTCGTCCACTTCTTCGTGGAGCGTGACCCCTTCCTGCAGGTCTTTGAACTGCACGGTTCCGCCAATTTCGGTCAGGATGGCGAAGGTGTACGGATCCCATTCGACCAGAATCTGGCCGAGCTGGACCGGATCACCGTCGTTGACCTTGACCTTGGCGCCGTACACAACCGAATAGCGTTCGCGCTCCCGGCCCTTGTCGTCGGCCAGGGTAATCGAGCCGTTTCGGTTCATAACCACCAGGTCGCCTGCTTTCGACTTCACGGTCTGCAGGTTGAGGAAGCGCACGATACCGTTGGCCTTAGCTTCCAGACGTGACTGCTCGGAAACTCGCGACGCCGTACCGCCGATGTGGAAGGTACGCATCGTGAGCTGGGTACCGGGCTCGCCGATAGACTGGGCTGCAATCACCCCGGTCGCTTCGCCGAGTTCGACCAGGCGGCCGGAAGCCAGGTTGCGGCCGTAGCACATAACGCAGACGCCGCGCTTGGACTCGCAAGTCAGTACGGAACGGATCTTCACTTTCTCGATGCCGGCAGACTGAATGGCGCCGGCCAGCTCCTCGGTGATCTCCTGGTTGATGTCAACAATGAGGTTGCCTTCGTAGTCTTTGATCTTCTCGAGGGATACGCGCCCAACGATGCGGTCGCGCAGGGGCTCGATGATGTCGCCAGCTTCCACGATGGAACCGACGTAGATGCCGTCCACCGTGCCGCAGTCGTACTCGCTGATGATGACGTCCTGAGCGACGTCCACCAGACGGCGGGTCAAGTAGCCGGAATCGGCGGTCTTCAGTGCCGTATCGGCCAAGCCTTTGCGGGCGCCGTGAGTCGAGATGAAGTACTGCAGCACGTTCAGGCCTTCGCGGAAGTTCGCCGTGATGGGGGTTTCGATAATTTCGCCCGATGGCTTGGCCATGAGTCCGCGCATTCCGGAGAGCTGGCGAATCTGCTGCTTCGATCCGCGAGCACCGGAGTCAGCCATGACGTAAATCGGGTTGATGCTGCCTTCTTTGTCCTGCTGCTGCATCACCCCGAACATCTCGTCGGCGACTTTCTCGGTAATCGCCGACCAGATTTCGATCACCTTGTTGTAACGTTCGCCGTTGGTGATGGCGCCGTCGAGGTATTGCTGCTGGACGCTGACGACCTGCTTCTCGGCGTCGCGAACCAGGACCTTTTTGTCCTCGGGGATGACCATGTCGTCAATGCCTATGGACAGGCCGGCGCGGGTTGCGTAGCGGAAGCCTAGGTCCTTTACCTGGTCGAGCATCTTGACCGTGGTCTCGAGGCCAAAGCGCAGGTAGCAGTAATTCACCAACTGGCCGATCCCCTTTTTCTTGAGTAGACCGTTGATGTAGGGCATGCCCTCCGGCAGCTGGTCATTGAGGATGGCGCGGCCTACCGTGGTGTTGATATAGCCGCGCTCCACCTTGAGCGGCTCGGTGTGCAGCACGTCCTGGTCGTCATAGGCGCTGGTCAGGTCGATGATTTCGCCTGAGTAGCGCAGACGGATAGGAGTGAGCGTCTCCACTTCGCCTGCTTCGCGAGCCAGGAGAGCTTCTTCGATGTTGGCAAAGGAGCGGCCTTCACCCTTGGCTCCGGGCTTGGCTTTGGTCAGGTAGTAGAGGCCGAGCACCATGTCCTGGGTCGGCACAGTAATGGGCTGACCGGAAGCCGGGGACAGGATGTTGTGCGAGGACAACATCAACACACTGGCTTCGACCTGGGCCTCGGGCGAGAGCGGAATATGGACCGCCATCTGGTCGCCGTCGAAGTCTGCGTTGAACGCGGTGCAGACCAGCGGGTGAATTTTGATGGCTTTTCCCTCCACCAGTACCGGCTCGAATGCCTGAATACCAAGGCGGTGCAGAGTCGGAGCGCGGTTCAGCAGAACCGGATGGTCCTTAATGACCTCCTCAAGGATGTCCCAAACAATGGACTCCTGCTGCTCGACCATCTCCTTCGCCTGCTTGATGGTGGTGCAGTGGCCGGTCTGTTCGAGCCGGTGATAGATGAACGGCTTAAACAGTTCGAGCGCCATCTTCTTGGGTAGACCGCACTGATGGAGCTTGAGTTCCGGACCAACCACGATGACAGAGCGGCCCGAGTAGTCCACGCGCTTGCCGAGCAGGTTCTGACGGAAGCGGCCCTGCTTGCCCTTCAGGGTGTCGGAGAGCGACTTCAGCGGCCGGTTGTTGGCGCCTCGCAGGACGCGGCCACGACGGCCGTTATCGAATAGGGCGTCCACGGCTTCCTGCAACATCCGCTTTTCGTTGCGTACGATGACTTCAGGAGCGTGCAGGTCCATCAGCTTCTTCAACCGGTTGTTGCGGTTGATGACGCGGCGATAGAGATCGTTGAGATCGGAGGTGGCGAAACGGCCGCCGTCCAGAGGCACCAGGGGGCGAAGCTCGGGCGGGATGACCGGGATCACATCCAGAATCATCCAGTGGGGCTTGTTGCCGCTCTTGCGGAAGGCCTCAACAACCTTCAGACGCTTGGCGTATTTGAGGCGCTTCTGCATCGAGCTCTCGTGCTTCATCTTTTCGCGGAGCTCGCTGCCGAGTGTCTCGACGTCAACCCGCTTAAGCAGTTCTTTGATTGCTTCGGCGCCCATCATGGCCTTGAAGCCGGTGGGACGGAACTGCTGGTCAAGCTCGCGGAACTTGGCTTCGTCCTTGACGACCTCGCGCTCTTTCACCGGGGCGTCGCCGGGCTCGATGACGACGTAAGCCTCGAAATACAGAACCGATTCGAGGTCGCGCAGCGAGATGTCGAGCAGGTGGCCGATGCGGCTAGGCAGACCCTTGAAGAACCAGACGTGCGAGCAGGGCGAGGCCAGCTCGATGTGCCCGAGACGCTCGCGGCGAACCTTGGACAGGGTGACTTCCACGCCACACTTGTCGCAGATTACGCCACGGTGCTTCATGCGCTTGTACTTGCCGCAGAGGCACTCCCAGTCGGTGACCGGGCCGAAGATGCGGGCACAGAACAGGCCATCGCGCTCCGGTTTGAAAGTGCGGTAATTGATGGTCTCCGGCTTGGTTACCTCTCCGTGCGACCAGCTCCGGATCTTCTCCGGGGAGGCCAGGCTGATACGGATGGCGTCGAAGTCGGCAATCGGGTTTCCCAGGTCAAAGGGGCTCGAACGGTACAAGGTGTTCCTCCGCTTCTTGCTCTCAACGGCAGTACCCAATCCCGAGTACTCCGTACCCGGAAAGAACTGCGGTTTGGGTTCCACGGAACCTGAGAGCGCGGGTCCTGCGGAACTTTATTCTTCTCAATCTCAATCTCTATCTCTATCTCCCTGGCCAAGTACCGGCCCCCCTTTCACTGGGTACCGGGCCCCGGCAACGGCTTAATCCGCGGCTGCCGCCGCCGTCGGCTTCTTCTCGGCCGCCTTGATCAGCTCTACATCCAGGCAGAGCGACTGCAACTCGCGAATCAGCACGTTGAAGGACTCGGGGACGCCGGGCTCCATGGCGGCTTCCCCCTTCACGATGGCCTCGTAAATCTTGGTGCGGCCATAGACGTCGTCCGACTTTGCGGTGAGCAGCTCTTGCAGGATGAAGGCTGCGCCGTAGGCTTCCAGCGCCCAGACTTCCATTTCTCCGAAGCGCTGGCCGCCGAATTGGGCCTTGCCGCCCAGCGGCTGCTGCGTGATCAGCGAGTACGGGCCAATGGAGCGCGCGTGAATCTTGTCGTCCACCAGGTGCGAGAGCTTTAGCATGTAGATGTAGCCGACCGTGACCGGCTGCTCGAACTTCTCTCCCGTAATGCCGTCGTAGAGCGTCGTCTTGCCCGACGTAGGCAGGCCGGAACGCTCCAGCAGTGCCTTGATTTCCGTTTCGCGGGCGCCATCGAATACCGGCGAGCCGACGAAGACTCCGCGGGTCATCGTGTTGGCGACCGACTCGATTGTGTCATCGTCAAGATCGGAAATTGCATCCAGCAGCACCGTGTCTTTGAACAGCGCCTTTAGTTCGCGCCGGAGCGCCTCCACTTTGCTGTTTTCCTTGATCAACTGCGTGATCTTGTCGCCCAACTCGTGGCCTGCCCAGCCGAGGTGGGTCTCCAGAATCTGGCCCACGTTCATACGGCTAGGGACGCCGAGCGGGTTGAGCACGATTTCCACCGGCGTGCCATCTTCAAGGTACGGCATGTCCTCTTCCGGCAGAATGCGGGCAATGACGCCCTTGTTGCCGTGGCGGCCGGCCATCTTGTCACCCACGCTCAGCTTGCGCTTCATGGCGATGTAAACCTTGACCAGCTTGATCACGCCCGGAGGCAGTTCGTCGCCCTTCTGAAGTTTTTCCTTCTTCTCGTTGACGATCTTCTTGAGCACATCAATCTGGCGCGAGGTCATTTCCTCGATTTCGTCGATCTGCTCGTTCACCCGCGGATCCTTGTCGGCGAACTTGATTCGCTTCAGGTTGCGGGTAGAGATGCGCTCGATGGTGTCGCGATCCATGACTGTGCCCTTGGTCAGCAGGCGCTTATTGGTGCGCTCGTCGTGCAGGTCGGCCTGCACTTCCTTGCCGCCCAGGATGTTTTCCAGGCGCTTCAGGCGCTCGTCGGTCAAGATTCGAATCTCGTCGGAGAGGTTCTTTTCGAGCTTGGCGATCTGCTGCGCCTCGATCATCTTGGCGCGCTCGTCCTTCTCCTGACCTTTGCGGGAGAAGATCTTCACGTCAACGACCGTGCCCTCGATGCCGGGAGGGCAGGTGAGCGAGGCGTCGCGCACGTCGCCGGCTTTTTCGCCGAAGATGGCGCGGAGCAGCTTTTCCTCCGGCGTGAGCTGGGTTTCTCCCTTGGGCGTTACCTTGCCGACGAGAATGTCGCCCGCCTTGACCGTAGCGCCGATGCGGATGATGCCGCTCTCGTCGAGGTCACGCAAAGCGGACTCGCTGACGTTCGGAATGTCGCGCGTGACTTCTTCCGGACCCAGCTTGGTGTCGCGCGACTCGATCTCGAACTCCTCGATGTGGACCGAGGTGTAATAGTCCTCCTTCACCATTTTCTCCGAGACGAGGATCGCGTCTTCGAAGTTGTAGCCGCGCCAGGGCATGAACGCGACCAGCACGTTACGGCCAAGCGCCAATTCGCCGTGATCAGTGCAAGGACCGTCGGCGATCACCTGTCCTTTCAGCACGCGATCGCCTTTTTTCACGATCGGCTTCTGGTTGATGCAGGTGTTCTGGTTGGAACGCTTGAACTTGGTGAGCTGGTAAATGTCGCTGCCTACTTCGCGCGACAACTGCCCGGGGTGATGCTCGCCCTCGACGCGCACAATGATGCGCTCGGAGTCAACCGAATCAATGATGCCGTTGCGGCGCGCCAAAACGACCGCGCCGGAGTCGCGAGCAGTGACGCCCTCCATACCGGTGCCAACGATCGGGGCACGTGCCCGGAGCAACGGTACCGACTGGCGCTGCATGTTGGCGCCCATCAGGGCTCGGTTGGCGTCGTCGTGCTCCAGGAAGGGCACGAGCGAAGCCGCGACCGAAACCAGCTGCTTGGGGCTGACGTCGATGTAGTCGACCTCGTCGCGGCTCACCAGCACGAAGTTGCCCGACTTGCGGGCGTTGACCAGGTCAGCGACGATGCGGCCCTTCTCGTCCAGCTCGACGTTGGCCTGCGCGATGACGTGGCGATCTTCTTCCCACGCCGACAGGTAGAACGAATACGGCTCTAATTCGACTTGCCGTTTGCGGCGATCCTTGAGGTCGGCATTGATCTTTTCCGCCTCGTGCTTCTCGACGTGATCGCCGACACGGTAGTCGCTATCGCCGGCGTTCACGACGGTCACGTAATCAAGCACGCGGCCGTTCTTTACCCGGCGGTAGGGCGACTCGATGAAGCCGTAGTCGTTGATGCGAGCGTAGCAGCTCAGCGACGAGATCAGACCAATGTTTGGGCCTTCGGGGGTCTCGATGGGACAGATACGGCCGTAGTGCGTGGGGTGAACGTCGCGGACTTCAAATCCGGCGCGCTCACGCGACAAACCACCCGGCCCAAGAGCCGAGAGACGGCGCTTGTGGGTGATTTCCGAGAGCGGGTTCGTCTGATCCATGAACTGTGACAGCTGCGATGATCCGAAGAACTCGCGAATGGCAGCCATGACGGGCTTGGCGTTGACCAGGTCATGCGGCATGGCTGTGGACATTTCCTGGTACACGCTCATCTTTTCCTTGATGGCGCGTTCCATTCGGACCAGGCCGATGCGGAACTGGTTCTCGAGCAACTCGCCGACAGCGCGAACCCGGCGATTTCCGAGGTGATCAATGTCATCCACGGCGCCAATGTTCTTGCGCAGCTTGAGCAGATAACGGATGGTTGCGTAGAAGTCCTCCGGATCCAGCGTGCGCTGGTCGAGGTTGGTGGCATCGGACTTTTCGAACAGCTTGATGTTGAACTTCAGGCGGCCGACACGGGAGAAATCGTACTTGCGCGGGTCGAAGAACATTCCCTGGAACAGGGCAGTGGCCGTGTCCAGCGTCGGCGGATCGCCGGGGCGCAGCTTACGGTAGATCTCGATCAGGGCCTCCTGCGGAGTTTTCACCGAGTCGCGACGCAGGGTCTGGCTGATGACGGTTCCTACGTCGTCGCGCTCAGGGAAGAAAACGTGGAGTTCGACTGCGCCGGAGTCCAGAATCTTCGAGAGCTTGTCGGCGGTGATTTCCGAGTTGGCTTCGAGCAGGACTTCGCCGGTGGTCGTGTCGACTACGTCGCTAGCGGCGAAGGCGCCTTCCAAATCGGAGATGTCCACCTCGATCTCCGTAACCTTGGCCTTCTGAATTTCTTTCAGGATCTGGCCTGTGAGCTTGCGTCCGGAGTGGGCAACTTCGTCGCCCGACTTGGACTTGATGCTGTGCGCCAGCTTCATTCCCACCAGGTTCGTTGCCTTGTCGCTGGCTGGATCGATGGTCCAATAGAGCTTCTTGTCTCGGATGTTGAGTTTGTCGACCGTGTAGAAGGTGCGCAGAATGTCTTCGCTGGAGCGCAGACCGAGGGCCCGCAGGAAAATCGTGCCCAGAAACTTGCGCTTGCGGTCAATGCGCACATAGAGGACGTTCTTCTGGTCGTACTCGAATTCCACCCACGAGCCGCGGTAAGGAATGATCTTGCCGAGGAAGTAGGTGCGGTTGTTGGCGGTCTCGAAGAACACGCCGGGCGAGCGGTGCAATTGGCTGACGATCACGCGCTCGGTGCCGTTCACGATGAACGTGCCGTTCTGGGTCATCAGGGGCACGTCGCCGAAAAAAACTTCCTGCTCCTTGATGTCGCGGATGGAACGGTTACCGGTTTCGGCGTCCTTCTCGTAAATGGTGAGACGCATCGTGACCTTTAAAGGAGCCGAGTAGGTCATACCGCGCTCTTCGCACTCGCTGACGTCGTACTTCAGCTGCAGGCCAACCGGGTCACCGCACTTGTTGCAGAAGTCCGGCGTATTGGCATTGTACGTGCCGCACTTCTGGCAGAGCACGTCGCCAGGATGGAACGGGTCGGTGATGACGGTCGAGCCGCAGTTCTTACACGTGGTCCGCAGGTGGTGCAGGCCTTTTAGGTGGCCGCACTTGCACTCCCAGTTGCCAATCGCGTAGTCCACGAACTCGAGTTGCGAGACGTTGCGGAAGTCGGTGATCGGAAATACCGACTGGAACACGGCCTGCAAGCCGGCGTCGTCGCGCTCGCTGGGCAACCGGTCCATCTGCAGGAACCGGTCATAGGAGCGCTTCTGCACTTCGATCAGGTTCGGAATCTGGATGGTGGCCGGGATTTTGGAAAAGTCAAAACGATGACGGAAGGTGCTGTTCTTCGACATTCAGAAACTCCCAACTTTCGGTGCAGCCGAAGGCTGCAAAACCGCGGATTGTGGGGCGCGCTTTGCGCGCCGCGGTACTAAAACCAAATCCGAGCAGGAAAAACAGCTGAGCGCCCGCAGGGACAAGTTCCCCCGTGGGCGCCGAGTGCAACGCCGTCGTTCAGTTGAATTGTGTTCTTCCGCGCCAGTTCTTAAGGCCTGTTCCCGTCCTGCTGCTCCTCAGGACAGTTTGCCAAACTTGTTGTGGGCCACACTTCGCTTCCCCCTGGGTCGTGCTGGACCTGGATGTCCGTGAAGTTGAGTGGCCGCCTTTCGCCGATACCGAAGAAGCGATGTTGATATAGATGATAACACCGCTTCCGCGGATTCACTAGTGGGTACTTGCCCAAAGAGCCCGCTTGCGCCCGCGAGATCCATCGCGAGCGTTCGCTCGCTCAGGATGACAACCTGAGCGCTACTTAATTTCTACGGTTGCTCCGGCTTCGGTGAACTTCTTCTTGATGTTCTCGGCTTCTTCCTTGGACACGCCTTCTTTCACGGTCTTGGGGGCGCCATCCACCAGGTCCTTGGCTTCCTTCAGGCCCAGGCTGGTGACTTCGCGGACGGCCTTAATCACGTTGATCTTGTTGCCGCCCACGTCCTTGAGCACGACCGTAAACTCGGTCTTCTCCTCTGCCGGGGCCGCGCCTGCGGCTGCACCGCCACCGCCGCCAGCCATTACGACCGGGGCCGCCGCCGCGGCTGACACGCCGAGTCGCTCTTCCAACTTCTTGACCAGCTGCGCCGCTTCCAGCAACGACAGCCCTACGATTGATTCTTCCAATTGCTCGAGATCCGCCATGTCTGTTTCTCCGCCTTTCAGTTATCAGCTGCTGATTTCGTTATCCGTGAACCAGGTTTCCAGTGCCACCGGCTCTTTCTGCCGCGCCAGACGACGCGACAGAGCCGAGCGGCGGCAACCCCTGACTACTGATAACCAAACTCAATTACAAAATCCCTTCAGGCCCCTGCGGGGGCGTCGTGCTTGAACTTCTGCCGGTCCACACCCTGGTTAACGACTACCACCAGGTTGCGGCCTACGGCGTTCATGGCCGTTACCAGGCGCTGCGCTGGGGCGTTGATCAGAAACAGGAGCTTCGAGTAAATCTCTTCCTTCGAAGGCATGGTGGCCAACGCTTCGATCTCTTTGATCGAGACCGCGCGGCCTTCTACCACGCCCGCCTTGAAGGTGAGCTCCGGGTTATCCTTGGCGTACTTCTGGAGCGCCTTCGCCAGGGCGACCGGGTCGCCGGTTGTGTAGGCGATCGAGGTCACGCCCGAGAGATTCTTCAGAACCTCTTCGACCTTCGTGCCCTTGGAAGCACGCTCCGCCAGGCTGTTCTTGACCACCCGGTACTTGGCGCCGACTCCACGCAACGCTTTCCGCAGTTCATAGTCTTGCGTGACCGTGAGCTTGCTGTAGGTCGCCACCACGAGGTTCGCGACGTTCTTAAGATCGCTGCTCAGCTGCTCAACTTGCTCGGATTTCTTTGCTTTGGTGACCGCCATCATCGCATCCTTTTCCTATGCCTTGGCCGCAGCTTCTACCGCGGAGGTGTCAATTTGAATTCCCGGGCCCATGCTGGAGCTGAGCGTGCAGCCCTTGATGTACTTGCCCTTGGCTACCGAGGGCTTCGCCTTCACTACGCTGGTAATTACCGTGGTGGCGTTGTCGATCAGCTTGTCGGGGGGGAAGGAAATCTTGCCCACGGGCACGTGAACCAGCGCGGTCTTGTCGGTGCGGAACTCTACCTTGCCGGCCTTTACCTCCTCAACGGCGCGGGCGATGTCGAAGGTGACGGTGCCCGTCTTCGGGTTGGGCATCAACCCCTTGGGACCGAGAATCTTCCCCAGGCGGCCTACCGACTTCATCATGTCGGGGGTGGCGATGAGGGCGTCAAAGTTGGTCCAGTTTTCTTTCGTGATCTTTTCTACCATGTCTTCGCCGCCGACGAAGTCGGCTCCGGCGGACTCGGCTTCGCGAACCTTGTCGCCGCTGGCAATGACCAGGACTTTCTTCGATTTGCCCAAGCCGTGCGGGAGAACCACCGTGCCGCGGACCATCTGGTCAGCGTGCTTGGGATCGACTCCGAGACGCATGGTGACTTCGACAGTCTCGTCAAACTTAGCGTATTTGACCTTTTGCAGCAGGGGTACGGCTTCCTGCAGCGTGTAAGGGCGGGTTTCGACTGCGGCCCGCGCCTGGGTAATGTTTTTTCCGGCTCTTCTCATTTGCTTTCCTCGCCTCCCGCCGCCCGGCGGTGCTTGGCAGGGCCGTGGTGGTTTCAACTGCAGCTTCCAGCTGGCGACCAAAACTTGTCATCCCGAGCTATGCCCGAGCCGCGCTGAGGGCACAGAGGTGTCCGCGCCACCCACTGCTTATCCAACTACCTCTTATCCAACTACCTCTTATCTAACTACCTCTTATCCAACTACCTCTTATCCAACTACCTCTTATCCAACTACCTCGATACCCATGGAGCGGGCGGTTCCGCGCACACTCTTGATCGCGGCTTCGATCGAGGCGGCGTTCAGGTCGGGCAGCTTCTGCTTGGCTATGTCTTCCACCTGCTTCGCGGTCACTTTGCCGACCTTGTCTTTGTTCGGCGCACCTGATCCCTTCGCAATGCCTGCAGCTCGCTTCAGCAGAATCGAAGCCGGGGGAGTCTTCGTGATGAAGGTGAACGATCGGTCGTTGTAGACTGTGACCACCACCGGAATGATCAGCCCCTCCAGCTCCTTCTGGCTGGTGCGCGCGTTGAATTGCTTGCAGAACTCCATGATGTTGATCTGCGCCTGGCCGAGTGCCGGACCGACTGGCGGCGCCGGCGTGGCCTTACCGGCCGCGATTTGGAGCTTCACCGAACCTGTAACCTTCTTGGCCATTCTCTTCCTCGCTTCCAACCGCCAGGTCTAGGATTTTCGGCCCGGTGGTTTGGAGGCAGCGTCCCTGCCGGACTCTGTTCCTTTGGCTGCCGCCATCCCGGCACTTCCGTGTCGGGCTTCCTCATTCCGCCACTTCGCGGCCTAAAAACCCTGTTTCCCTTAACCCTTCGTCTCTGGCCTGCGGAGGACGGGCAACACCGCCCGTCGCTCCACCAATCCCGGGCTACACCACCTTCTCCACCTGGTTGAACTCCAACTCCACCGGGGTGGAGCGGCCGAAAATTGTCACCATCACCTTCAGGGTCTCGCGATCCTCGTTGACCTCGTCCACAATTCCGGTAAAACTGGCGAACGGGCCCTCGGTGATGCGTACCGACTCGTTTTTTTCAAACTTGACCTTGAGCTTGGGCTTGTCCTTCGACTCGCCCACGCGGTAAACGATATGCTGGACTTCCTCTTCCGACAGTGGGGTCGGTTGCTGGCCGGTGCCTACAAAGCCGGTTACGCGAGGCGTGGATTTGACCACGTGCCACACATGATCATCCATGTCCATTTCAACTAGCACGTAGCCGGGATAGAACATGCGCTCACTGGTGTACTTCTTGCCGCCGCGGACTTCGGTTACCGATTCGGTGGGGATCATCACGCGGCCAATCTTCTCCTGCAGACCGAAGGCCTGGACGCGCGACTCGAGCGACTCTTTGACTTTGCGCTCGAACCCCGAATAGGAGTGGATGATGTACCACTTCATGTTCGGGTTGCGGGGAGGCTCGACCGCAGTGGCGGTCTTGTTTTCTCCGCCTTCAGCTTGCGGTTCCGGGCTCTGATTTTTTTCTTCGTCCTGCATAAGCTAAGTGTCCAGACCTCTCTAGCGGTGCGTCAGCGAGCGCAGCACCCAATCGATGGCGCGGCCGATCACCGAGTCGACAGCCCAGAAGTACAGGCCGAAGAGAAATACCGTGATGATCACCACGGTAGTGGTGGCTCGCACTTCTTTGAGCGACGGCGTAGTCACCTTCTTCATTTCGGTGCGCACGTCGTTGTAGAAGCCCTTGATGCGCTGCGGCCAGGACTTCACGGTCGCGGTAATTGTGCCTTCTTGTGCTGCAATCGCCATCTACTTCCTGCTTCCTTGCCTTATTGTCCGGCTCTGCCGGCAACTCTGGCAGGGGCGGAGGGATTCGAACCCCCAAGTCCGGTTTTGGAGACCGGCAGTTTAACCGTTGAGCTTACGCCCCTGAATTCATTGTCGAATTGCAGGATTTTCAACCTGTCGAATTCGGCAATTCGAAAATCCGTAAATTTCGACAATCACTTAACTTCTTTATGCGGGGTATGCTTCCGGCAACGCCGGCAGAACTTCTTCAGCTCGAGGCGGTCCGGAGTCGTCTTCCGGTTCTTCGTCGTCGAGTAGTTGCGCTCTTTGCACTCACCGCATTGCAACGTGATGATCTCTCGGGGCATTGCTCACTCCCAAACTTTGCTGGCGCCGACACTCTTGTCCACGCCCCGTTTCTCAACCGCGGAGCTTGGCTCCGCCGGACAGCCGAGGGCGGCTCTCCCTACCTATTTCTTCCCTACTTTTCTTCCCTACTTGCTGATCTCGCTGATGGTGCCCGCGCCGACCGTGTGGCCGCCTTCGCGGATGGCGAACCGCAATCCCTTCTCCATGGCAACCGGGGTGATCAGCTCAATCACCAGCTGTACGTTGTCGCCCGGCATCACCATCTCGGTGCCCGACGGCAATTCGGCCACTCCCGTCACGTCCGTGGTTCGCAAGTAGAACTGCGGACGATATCCCTTGAAGAACGGCGTATGCCGCCCCCCTTCTTCCTTGGTCAGCACGTACACCTCGGCCTTGAACTTGGTGTGCGGCGTGATCGAGCCCGGCTTCGCCAGCACCATGCCGCGCTCCACCTCGTCCTTGCCGATGCCACGCAGCAGCAGTCCAGCGTTGTCGCCCGCCATGCCTTCGTCCAGCTGCTTCTTGAACATCTCAACCCCGGTCACCACCGTCTTGCGGGTCTCGCGGAAGCCGACGATCTCCACTTCCTCGCCTACCTTCACCTTGCCGCGCTCGATCCGGCCCGTCACCACCGTGCCCCGCCCCGATATCGAGAAAATGTCTTCAATCGGCATCAGGAACGGCTTGTCGGTCTCGCGTTGCGGCAACGGCACGTACTCATCTACCGCCGCCATCAGCTCGTCCACCGACTTCTCCCCCTTGGCTTCCCCGTTCAGCGCGCCTAAGGCCGAGCCCCGAATCACCGGCACCTTGTCGCCCGGAAACTGATAGCCTTTCAGCAGTTCCCGGACTTCCAGTTCCACCAGATCCAGCAACTCCGGATCGTCCACCGCATCGCACTTGTTCAGGAACACCACGATGTAGGGCACCCCCACCTGGCGGGCCAGCAAAACGTGCTCCCGGGTCTGCGGCATCGGACCGTCCGTGGCGGCCACCACCAGAATCGCGCCATCCATCTGAGCCGCGCCCGTGATCATATTCTTGATGTAGTCGGCGTGGCCGGGGCAGTCCACGTGCGCGTAATGCCGCTTGTCGGTCTCGTACTCGACGTGCGCCGTCGCGATCGTGATGCCGCGCGCCTTCTCTTCCGGCGCGTTGTCGATCGAGTCGAACGAGCGGAACTGAATCTTGGGGTTGTGCTTCTGCAACACCTTGGTGATGGCCGCCGTCAACGTGGTCTTGCCGTGGTCAATATGACCAATCGTCCCCACATTCACGTGCGGCTTGGTGCGTTCGAATTTCTCTTTCGCCAT